>Ga0155064_110_pt2 | contig 37863 bp, 47 predicted proteins | sample RifCSPhighO2_01_FD_106032 | JGI IMG/M metagenome (GOLD analysis project Ga0155064, IMG submission 106032) | Candidatus Roizmanbacteria bacterium RIFCSPHIGHO2_01_FULL_39_12c | reverse complement strand
CCGCAATATGTTGCAGACACGGTTTATGGAGGTATGGCTTTGGACAGTCTGAAGTCCTCACATCCTATTAAAGTCAATGTCAAAAATACAAATGAGCTTGATGAACTGTTTGATGAGATAGCCTACTCCAAAGGGGGCAGTATTTTACGGATGCTAGATCTATACCTGGGAGAGAAAAGTTTCAGAGAGGGATTGAGAGATTATATTAAACGATTCTTATATCTGAATGCGGAGGCCAAAGATCTATGGAGTTCATTGAAATCCGTATCGGATAAACCCGTTGTCAAAATTATGCAGAGCTTTATAAATCAAGTAGGTTTTCCCAAAGTTAAGGTTGAATTGAGAAATAATGTTATTGATTTAGAACAGTCGAGATTTTTATTTGAAAAAGGAGACGCAGATCTGAAACAAAAATGGATTATACCTTACCATCTTGGCAACGGCCGTGGATTGGATGGTACAAATCTTTTAGATAAGAAGGAAATGAAGATTGAAACTACTGGAGATATCGAATACATAAATCTAAATAAAAACTATTCCAATTTTTTTATCACTGATTATGCAAAAGATCTTCTTAGAAAATTGGGACAAAATATTCAATTTTTGAACGACCAGGAAAAGTTGGGCATGATACACGATTTATTTGCCTTAATTTTAACCGGTAAAAAAAATTTGTCCGAACTGTATCAATATATCGATATATATTATGCTGGAGAAAAATCAAGCGTTGTCTTGCATTATTTAATCGCAAAGCTAACCAGAATTAATTTACTCGCAGGTGATGATATTTCAAGAAAATTAGCGACATTGTTATCCAACAGAGCCTTGGGTAAGGTAGGATATGAGCCGCAAAAAAGCGAAGCAGTAGTTGATACATACTTAAGATCTACCGCCTTATCATCGCTTAGTTTGTTTGAGGACAATGATGCAAAAGAGTTTATAAACAAAAAGTTTACGCAATATTTAAAAGAAGAAAGATCGCTACATTCTGATTTAAGAGCCGTGGTTTATTCTTCTTCGGTAAGCTTTAGCGATGAAAATTACTCTATTATTAAAAATTTTTACATGGATTCCGAAGTACAGGAAGAAAAGGTAAAAATGCTTATGGCGCTTGGTTATACAAGAAATAAAAAATTGATTAAGGCGGCGCTGAAATTTTCACTTGATAAAGAGGTTCCATTTGCATTTTTACCATATGCGATTAGTTCCATAGCCAAAAATCCTCAAGCAAAAGAAATCGCTATCAGTTGGTTTGTAGAAACATGGCCGCTATTATTGCAAAGGGCAGGCGGATTGGCAAACATGCTCCTTCGCCGAATTCTTCAGGTAATAGTACCAATTTGTGGAGTTGGAAGAGAAAAAGAAGTTGAAGTTTTATTAAGTAAAAATACACCTCAAGGTCTTGCGAGAAGTATTGACCAAGCATTGGAGACGTTAAGAGTTAATTCGAGATTTGCAAATAAAAATAAAATGAGCAATTGAACTTGGGAATTATGCCCCGCGTTCAATTATACTGATATTTGTTGATTGAATTTTCAAGTATTTGCCAGCGGTGTTTTTTTACTTCATGTGGAATATCGTCTTTTAGAACTTTGGTTGCTGCAGTCATAGGTCGAGAAGAATACATGGAGATATAGGCTTTATTAAACCCCACTTCATTGACCAATTTGACAGTGTTGTTGAATTCTTCATCGGATTCTCCACAAAATCCAACAATAATATCTGTTGTTAGTTCTAAGTTTTTAATTTTCAGTTTTAAATTCGCGACCAGCTTTAGATACTCGTTGCGGGTATACCATCTATTCATGCGGCGAAGGACTTTGTCGTCTCCCGATTGGACTGGAAGATGAATGGTTCGCGTTATATTTTTATTTCTGGCGATAACATCGATCAGTTGGTCGGAGAAATCCCAGGGATTTGAAGAGATAAAGTCGACCTTTTTGAACCCCATTTCGGCTACTTCCTCAAGCAGGTAAGGAAAAAGTGTCGGGATGCGGTATCGACCCAGATGTTTGACGTAAACTGGTTTAAAATTGGTTGAAAGTTTTGCGTTTTGAAAATATGTTATTTTGGCGCTCCCTTCGGTCGCTAGATCCCTCACTTTGTTCGGGATGACGGAGGAGGGCAGTAATAAATCAGCCCCGTAAGAGTTAACATTTTGACCCAAGAGCGTTATATTTTTATATCCTTTTAGTTTTAGATGCAGGCATTCGGCAATGATATCCTTAAATGATCGGCTGATCTCACGGCCGCGGGTGAAGGGAACTACGCAAAAAGTGCAAAAATTGTTGCAACCGTTGGAAATTGGCACCCAGGCGTTTTCCCGATCTTGTCTAACCGGTGGATTGTCGAACCCAACCTCTTCGATCGGCATAAATTCGTCAACCGCAGGCATAGACCGCCGGACTTTTTGCAAATATTTCCCTGTTTTATCTCTAAATGCCAACCCCACCATACATCCTGTGACAATGATTTTGAGCTGCTTACCGTTGGATTTTAATTTGGCCAGATTATTTACCAGTCCATAGACTCGATTCTCAGCGGATTCACGTATCATGCAGGTATTGATGATGACATAGTCAGCGTCAGAATATCCTCGGGCCTGCTTCATTCCCCGCGCCTTAAAAGCCGCCGAGATCCTTTCGGAGTCGGCTTTGTTTTGCTGGCAACCGAAGGTCTTGATAAAATACTTCATAAAAAATCATAACTTAAAAATCAAAAATCAAAAACCACATATTATAATTTAAAAATATTTTCAGTTTTGATATTTCACTTTGATCTTTGATATTATTACGATAAACGACAATAGTAAAATTGCTGTCGTTAAAAAAGCGATAAACTTCTCGATTCCTTTAAGGAAAAGGCTAGCCGTGCCTAAAATAACAGATACGGACCAATAAAAAACAGCAATTCTTCTTTTCCCCCAGCCAAGTTCTAAAAGTCGATGATGAAAATGCCCCCAATCCGCTCTGAATGGTGACTGTTTGTTTTTAACTCGTCTGATGATGGTGTAAACCGCGTCGATGGTGGGAATCGCAAGGATTAGTGCGGCTGTGCCGATTTTGCCAAAAGAAAGAATCGAAAGCACGCCTAAAAGAAATCCTGCCAAAGTGCCTCCACCGTAACCTGGCATAATTTTTTGCGGGTAAAAATTAAAAGGCAGAAAGCCTAAAAAGGCACCTGACACTATGAATGAGAATAGCGTAACCGTCTGCGCATTGATGTCATGAGCAGTGAATCTTTGAGACAAAAGCCCCAGAAAAAAGGCAGCGATGGAGACAAATCCGGGCAACTGTCCATCCACGCCCTTGCTCCAGTTGACCATATTCATCGTCCAAGTAAGCCAGACTACGGCCAGAATATTGGCTAAGACTAAGACTGAATGTCTACCGAAAAAATCAAAAGTAATTTTCCACTGATCAAGCTGAATAACTCCTCCAAAGGGATTGGAGATATAAGGGATGCCCAGGCCAAATCCGATGGCGAGAGCAGATATTGCAAGATTAATCAGAAATCTAAAATAGGGAGATATGTCAAAATAATCATCCAGCGTGCCGACCAATACCAGAAGGAACGCAGCAACTAATACTCCAATAATTATCTTATTTAAAGGTACAAACAGTATGACTGCAATCAATAAACCCAAATAAACGGGAATTCCTCCACCCCGTGGAACAACGCCGGTATGCGTATGAGCCGGATGATAGCGCTTTTTTTTGTCAGTTACCAGCTTAAGTTTTCTAGCAAGAGAAATTGTAGGAATTGTAAAAACAAATGAAAATATGAAGGCAATAAAAAGAACGATAAAATACAACATTTAAGTTATTAAAAAAATTATTTTGGCAAAAATAAGAGTAAAGCTGATAATTAAAAAGAGATTTAGATACTGAAAGATTTTTTGGATAAACTCTTCATTTTTGAATAAACGAAAATTGATAAATCTATTTAAAAAAAAGAGTGAATTCATAAATAAAGGAAGAATGCCTATCATCCAGGTATCGGCAAGCTGATTCTCGCCGGGAGGATTGGAATAAAAAAGTGGAATTTGGGGAGGAAGATACCGGAATCTAAAGAGAATAACGGCAGACATAAATAAATTAGCTATTATTAGCTGATACAAGGGCTTAAACCTGACCGTCATGCGATTATTATAGTTTATTAATGAGCAGAAAGGAAGACTCTCTTCCAATTTGAAATCACGCGCTGTAGCAAGAACAGCCGGAGAATGCATTGACTGATTAATTGATAAGGGAGGATTTTTTGATACGGAATTTTACAAAAGTATTTACCAGGCAAAAATTGGATAAGATGAAGCAAATCTTTTAATTTGATTTTTGATTTTAGACAATTCTTTATTTTTGTTGGTCTCTCTTCTAAAATTTTTTAAGTAAGCAATTCTTTTTTCTTTATTTTCGGGAAGAGAATTATTTGCAATTATTTGTGCAACTTGCCAAATCCAGTCGGCAATTTTTTTCATTTCTTTTTCTTTCATCCCTCGAGTTGTTAGTGTGGGCGTTCCTAGTCTTACCCCAGAAGGATAAAAGGGAGACGCAGGTTCCCGGGGTATTGTATTTTTATTTAAAGTAATTCCGGCATGATCTAAAGCGTATTGAAGAAAGAATCCCCCACCGGGGCCAAAGTTAGGGACGAGATCGATTAAGCACAAATGATTTTCGGAGCCACTGCCGACTAATCTAAATCCATTTTTGATTAATTGTTTGGCTAACGCTTTGGAATTTTTGACAATTTGTTTTGCATATTTTTTGAAAGAGGGTTTACCGGCTTCCTTTAGGGCAACGGCTATGGCAGCAGTAGTATGGTCGTGAGGACCTCCCTGTAATCCAGGAAAGACTGCGCGGTCAATCTTTTGTGCTAATTCCGGGTCTTTCTTCAGGCCTTTTTTTGTCACCATAATCATACCACCCCGCGGACCACGAAGAGTTTTATGGGTTGTAGTTGTAATAATGTGGGCGTATTTTGAGGGATCAATGTGGGCTCCTGCTATGACAAGTCCCGCGGTATGGGCGATATCTGCTGCGAAATAAGCACCAATACTATCGGCAATTTCGGCAAATTTATCAAATTCATACTGATATACATATGCCGTTGCACCAGCCCAAATTAATTTGGGCTTATATTTTTTTGCCAGTTTCCAAACTTCATCAAAATCAACTCTACCGTCTTTTTTAACATGATATGGATGACTCTTGTAATAGATACCTGTAAAGGATACTTTCCAGCCGTGGGTAAGGTGTCCTCCGTCAGGTAAATTTAAGCCCATCACGGGATCACCGGGAGAACAAGTTGCCATATATACTGCTAAATTGGCAGGAGAACCGGAATAGGGCTGGACATTGACATGCGCGACATTAAATAATTTTTTAGCGCGTGTTTGAGCCAGAAGTTCAATCTCGTCTATATTGTCGTTGCCACCGTAGTATCTTTTACGGGGATATCCTTCGGAATATTTATTGGTAAGAATCGAACCCATGGCTTGGAGGACTGCAGGAGAGACGTAGTTTTCGGATGGAATCATCTCAAGTCCTTCTTTTTGTCTTATTGACTCTTGCTTTATCAGTTTTTCGATTTCCGGGTCGGCTGATTTGAGATAGTTCATGTTTTTCAAAGAATACCAATGAACTTAAAAGAAATCAATGTATATTTCTATATCAAAACTTCATTTTTATTCCAATAACTATATAACGGTCGTCATCTAGATTTGTCAATCTTGTTTACCTTTAGTCCACTTTACGCTATTTAATAATGGCGCGTATAAATCGTCCGTTAGAGAAATTTTGAGTTCTTTAATTTCTTTTTCTGTTGGATTTCGCTCCTGAAATCGAACAAATGCCAGATCTTCGATAATGGCAAGCGGGGTTTGCTCTTTACCTTCTCCCATACATATAACTGCCGACGCTGCCAATCCGTCCAATATGTTTGCTTTAGTAACACGCAGAGGACGGCCAAAAATATCCGGTTTACCGATGTAATCATTGAGCGCCCTAAATCCGCTATGAGCTAAAGTAAATCCGGAAGTTCCCCAGCGAAGCGGTGCTGTTTTACTATCAGTTATGATCACTCCAAATTTTTTCAATTTAAATTTCTTTTTTAAATATTCTCTTATTCGATTGGCAGTATTTTGGGGGTTTTTTGGCCAAAGAATATAATAGCCGTTACCGTTTGATTCGTCGATACCCGCTGTTGGCACCAGCATTCCACGCTTTATGGTCAGCGTTATTTTGTATTTATTTTTTTCTGCCGGGATGAAATATTCAGCCTCCTGCTTAATTAGATTAATCTTATCCTCTTGGCCTATTTTAATTACGCTTCTTTCGCAAATTGAAACAATTTTTGAGGTAACGGCGACAATCGATTTCTCATTTAACCTTTTGATATATTTATCCAGCAATTCAAATAAATTATCATCATCACGGGTTATTTTACGGGTTTTGAGGGGTGTGATTTTCATGGCATATGATTAAAATAATGATCGGATATCGAAGGTGGCGTCGCGCTTGATGATAAAAGCCTTTTTGGGATAAAAAGGTAGAGTCGATACTAAATCGCTTTTTGCAATTAAGACTTTACCCACATAATCTGGAATCAGCTCATAAGATTTGTTGTAGATGTAAACTTGATGTTGAGGAAAATAATACTTGGCAGTGAAAAAATCCAATTCGCTTGTTACATAAATGGGGTCATCCGGATTTGCCAAAACTTTAATTTCAGAAGTCATCTTGCGAAAATCCTGCTTTTGGTTTTCACCAAGCTGTTTAATTTGAAAAAATATGGCAATAAGGATTAAAATTAAGTAAGCTATGATTCGAAAATTTCTCTTTGACCTTTCAATAAGATAGACCAGAAACAATAACAAGCCGACCGTCGAGAAAATAAAGTAACGAGGAAAAAAAATCGGTTTGTCGATTGAAATCACTGCCATCAGAATAGGAATTGAAATCCCCCAAAGAATTAAGAGCGTATAGAGATTTTCATCTGCCCGGTTTTTTTTAATTACCTTTTTGACTGAAAGTAATATTAAAACTAATAAAATTAGGGAAACCCAGAAAACATTTTTTTCAAAACCGGTATAAATTATGCCAAGAATATTAAGAAAAGTATTCAGACCGCTTTTATCGATCCAAAAAGAAGAATTAAAAAAGTTTTTTTGCGATAAGACTAAAATAAACCAGGGAATAAAAAAAAGAAAAGGTTTTAGGACCATTTTTTTAACCTGTTCATATTTTTTTGACTTTTTACGGAATATTAGATTATGGAAAAATTGGCTAAGAACTACAAAAACCATAAAATAATGTGTATATAAACCCAAGATAGTGGAAAAGACATAAACCTTAGCCAATTTTTTTAAGTAAGCAAAATAAGATAAGGTTGCGAGAAAAGTCAAAAGCGCATAAGCCCTTGCCTCAAATGCGTAATTGACCAGAAAAGGATTTAAGAGAAACAACAAGATATAGATGAAGTTCTTTTTGGCGCTTAGTTTAAAGATTTCTTCCATGAAGATAAAACAAAGACAAACAGTTGCCGAAAAAAAGACCAGGGAGAGGCTCCTTAAAGCCACTTCTGAAGACCCAAAAACATTAATCCAGAGATGCAGAAGTATGGGATGAAGCGGCGGAGTAAAATCTTTGGCTGAGAGTAAGACAATCTCAACAAATTTTTTTTTGGCCAATAAATAGGAGAACGCTTCGTCCCTCCAGAGAGATTGGGTAAGAAATGAAAGAGGAGTATGGATAAAAAGCCAATTTAACATAAAAAATTCTAAATATACTTCTATTAATTGAAATCGCAATCAGTATATACCCCTCCTTAGTTGATTTGATAAGATAACTTTAGTTGACAATTTGCAAAATCAACTAAGATGGGTATACTAAATCCTAAACTCTAAACAAACCCAAAATTCAAATTGCAAAATTCTAAGCAATAAAATATAAATTGTTTTGGATTTTAATCAAAAGAATTCCTCGAAGTTTTACTTCGGGGTTACCTCTGTCATTCCCGCGAAGGCGGGAATCCAGATCCTGAAACCCATTCGACAAGCTCAGGGTGTACAAGTTCAGGATGACAATTGTTTTTCAGATACTTCGCAGCTCTGCTGCGGAGTAGTTCATTTTAATATTATTGAATTGGTTTCGGATTTAGAAATTAGAATTTAGGATTTGATTTTATATCTTTTCGGTAACTTTGTATTTTATTTTTTTACCGAAAAGTAAACGCGTATGTGCGTCGAGGGCGGGAAGTGAGGAGAAGATAAAGGAAACTAAAGGTAATAGATACCACTGGATAAACATGAGTGGGAGAGAAGTAATCTTGATTTTGTGATTAAGTTTTATCCTCAACTGATAATCAAGATAGATATACAAGATTAATAAAAGCGACGCAAATGTTAAGATAAAACCCGAAAGTTTAGGCAAAAGAAACCCGAGTACGGTTCTTTTAAAGACAGGGTTGATGAGAGGCGGTACCGAAGCCGATACCGTTAATATGAAAAAAGAGGTAGTCCAAAGAAGATGGGTTTCCATCAAGAAAATGATTCTTCTCAATTTAACAAAAGCATTAATTTTAGGCGTCGAGAAAAATTTCTTCAGGACGTAGCTTATATCAGATACTCCCCAAGCCCAACGTTTTTCCTGTTCATATCTGCTTCCTGATGTTTTTAAGAGCCCCCCGGAGTTGACGGCATCACCGTTGACCAGGGTAAACAGAGGAATTGTCCTAATTTTTTCACCAAAAGTGAAAAAAGCTTGATAAAAAATATGCCAGTCCTCGGGAATGATATCGACATCCCAAAATTTGACTTTATTTAAAAGCCAAAGGTTAGTCGAGTAGGTTGAGATTTGGATTAATTTATCTTTTTGCGAAAGGAAAGCCAGACGGAGAATAGATGACAATGTGGCTTGAATTCTGATGAATAAAGGCAACTGCCAAAAATTGTTATATAAAAGCACCGGAGCCCAATAAAAGTGGTAGAGACGCCGGCCGTCTTTTAGGTACCCGTGGGTTAAACATGAAAGATATTTAGCCGATAAACAACTGTCCGCATCACAGATGGTGATTAGACAATCTTGTATTCTCCAATTGTTTTTAGTAATTATTTCTTTGACTTGTTTGGCGGCGAAGGTCTGATTGCTGGCTTTACCGGGAACTTCGGCAGGCAGAAGCGGGTGATAAGTAATAATTATATCGGTAAAACTTTGCCTAAATTTTACCTGCAACTTTCGAGCCTTCTTTCTCACTTCCAATTCCCTACTTTCAAAAGCCAATACCAAGAAAATATTTTTATAGGGATAATCAGATTTTTGCAAAGCCTGGATTGTCTGCTCTAGTTTATAAAGCGGTTCTTTAAAATTGGGAATGATGATAAAGTGTTTAATCTGTTTGGCTTTTGGGAGATTGAGCAGTTTTTTAGCGAAAGGGACATTTTGATTTAGCTGGATATAACGATAAGAAAGGGTGGCAAAATAAGCGGTTGAAACGGCTTTGTAAAGAAAGTACAGGTCAAAAGAAATAATGAAATAAGCAACGACTGCAGGATGAAAAGGAGAAAGCCAGAGAGGCAAGGTAATTACCACCCAGCTTAGTACCGGAATTATGGCATCAAAAAATCGTTGTGCGAGGGTTGTGTTGACAAGATAATTAACCATTTACCCTATTATATACTACTTTCGCAAATTTCGAATTCCGAATCTCGAAACCACGTAAAACGCTGCTAACTCAATTTTCAAAATCCAAATAATAAGAGGTGCAAAAACATCAATCCTCCCCTGTTTCCCCTCCTTACCAAGGAGGGGATAAAAGGGGTGGTTATTTTTAAATACTTAAATTTATTCAGAAATAGGATTTAGACTTTTCTCTTAGTCATCACAAAGCATTTTGTATTCGCAGTTGCGGCAGATGGAATTTTGACTGCAGTGAAAATCGGATTTTTCAATCTCATCCCTAATTTCCAGAAGTTGATTTGCGGATTGGTTTAATTGATCTTGACTGCGTGTCGTAGATAAAGTTTGCGACTTATCAAAAAAATAAAGACTCATTTTGATTTGATTGATCTGTTTATTGAAAAGTGCCGGATTGACAGCTGCTAAAGCATAGATGGTCATCTGAAGATCCGCGTCAAGTTTTTTTTGGGTTGGGATATTGGCGCCGGTTTTGTAGTCGATAATTTCGATGTTGCCACCGCCTCGGTCGTCAACCCGGTCAATTTTGCCGAGGATTTTTAAGGCCGGGTTGATGCGGAAATTAAATCCCTGTTCCAGATAGATCGGATTGGCTGATTGATGGAGGGGCCTTCGTAGATAATTAATAAGCTGTACTTTTGTTTTTGCTTTTGCCAATTCCTGATGTCTCTTGCTGTCATAGCCGTAAGTTAGCCAATTTGTTTCCAGCAGCCTAAGTATAAGTTTTTCGTCATCTTCACCAGGATGCCGCAAATTATAAAAATCGCGCATCACCGCATGTACGGAATTTCCTATTGATTGGGCAGGGCTCGGAGCCGTTGGAATACGCAAAATATAGCGTAGTTTGAAATGCAGAGGACAGATTTTAAAAGTTTGGATAGCCGAATAGGATAGAAAGTCAAGTTTGAATTTTTCGGAATGCCTATCGGTATTAACGCTTTCTTCGTTTCTTGACTTATTCCATTCGAAGAGGGGGATTTGTGATTCTGGTGAGTGTTGCAACGTCGTTTCATTTTTACTCAACTCCAGCGATTCATAAATATAGGCGGATAGTTTACGCTCTCTCTTTCCTTCACCGTAATAATTTGAGACGGAATAGATAAGTTTTTCCCGGGCCCTGGTCATGGCTACATAAAATAATCTTCTTTCCTCCTGAAGATGATAATCGCCTGAAGGCAGAGTTTCTTTGATCAATTCATCGGGAATCGGAATTTTATCCCTTCTGTCTCTGGAGGGAAATCTTCCTTCCACAAGATTAGGCAGAATGATTACCGGAAACTCCAACCCTTTGGAGGAATGAACTGTCAGGATATTGACAGCATTATTTTCCGTCCAGTCAATCTCGGCAGCCAGCGGACTTTCTCCAATATTCATCGCCAATTCCAAATAATCGACAAGAGTAAAAACGCTTGCATCTTGATGGGTTGCTTCGTAATTTTTTAACTTGTCGAAAAACTTGGTAATATTCAAAACCTGTCTTTCTTCGCTTTGCGACCTGTATTCAACCAGTTGCCTTAATAAACCGCTATCGATGAGAAAATAGTAGAGTAATTGTCCGGCAGTTTCTTGGTTGACCAATTTCTGGTGCCGGTGAACTTGCGAAACGAATTTAATTAATTTAGTTTGAGAGTCCTTTGAGATATGAAACGGATTACTCCAGATTCTATCAGAGGTTTCCCTCAGTCCAGTGCTCGTCTGTGACCGTGTGCCGTCGGGATAGCCTTCCATCTTTGTCACCTGTTCCGAAGAAGTCATTTTTTCCAACAACTCAAATAAAGACAAATTTGCCTTTTTAGCCTGATTTAAAACCGCTATTAGGTCGCGGCTTGATAATTTCCAGATCGGCATCGACAAAACACGATAAAGACTTACCGAATCTGTAAAATCAGCCAAAACCTGAAGGTAGGCGATCAGATCTTTAACTTCGGGTCTCTGAAAGAGAGAGCCGGGTCCTAGGAATTGGAACGGAATTCTGACCCTTTCAAGCTCGCGAATGAAAGGGGCGCTGTGATTATTGGCCCGAACCAGAATAGCAAAATCCTTATATTCTTTTTTATGGCTTGTTTTGTATTCGCGGATAAAAGCGATTACTTTTTCCGCCTCGGATTCAACTTTATCAGTATGAATGAGCTCAATTTTTTCGCCTTTTTTATCCCGATGAGATTTCAGATTTTTAGTGATACCAAGCTGTGATTCCAGGGTATCGGGGTTGTTGTGCCGGATTAATTTATAAGCCGCGTCAAGAATTGTCTGGGGACAGCGATAGCTTGTGGTCAAGACAACGTGATTAGTATTGGTATAATCTTCCATAAAAGAGAGAATATTTGAGATTGCTGCACCCCTGAATTTGTAGATTGATTGACTATCGTCTCCTACGACTGTGAGATTAGGCTTTTGATCGACGGGGGCTAGCAATTTCACCAGCTGATATTGGGCAAAATTCGTATCCTGAAATTCATCAACCAGGATGTATTTAAACTGCTTTTGGTATTTAGTCAGTAACGATTTTCTTTTTCTAAAAAGTTGCAAAGTATTACCTATTAGATCGGCAAAGTCCATGACCCCCTCTTTAAGTTTAAGCTGTTCATATACTTTATAAGCTTGTGCCAGTTCCATATATTTCTGTTTTTCTTCTTTGTCTGCTTTAATTTTTTTAGCAAAGTCGAGATATGAATTTACATTTACATCTTCATCCTTTAAGCGGGAAAAATGTTGGATCATACCCTCGATAAATTTATAAGGATTGCCTTGGGGTCGAAAAAAGTTCAGATTAAATTGCCAAATGTTATTTTTGATAAATAGATAAGTTTCAGCGTCCGTAAGCAGCTTGAAATTGGAGGAAATTCCAATATTTAATGAATCGTTGCGAAGAATCCTGTCAGTGAAAGCGTGAAAGGTTGAGATCCACATGGCAAAAGTGCCATAGGGGAGGGCGATGTCAACTCTTTTTTCCATTTCCCGGGCTGCCTTTTCGGTAAAGGTGAGCGCCAGAATTTCCTCCGGTTTGGCCAGTTTTTCGCTAATCAGATATTTAATTCTTTCGGTAATGACGGTAGTTTTGCCTGTGCCAGCCCCGGCAATAATCAAGAGAGGGCCTTTTTGATGTTTGACTGCTTTTTCTTGCTCTAAATTTAAAGCAAAGCCTTTTTTTTTCATGAAACCAATTCTATCAGAACCCCTTGACTTTTATTAATGTAGCAATTATGATAGAGAAACCGTTCACAATTAAAGGTGAATAAATAATAATATATCTATGGCTACCGGAGTATTTAAAAGAGACAAACCCCATTTAAACATTGGTACCATCGGTCATGTGGATCATGGAAAAACCACTTTAACTTCAGCCATTCATTATGTGCTTTCCAAGAAAGGAATGGCCAAATTCTTAAAGTATGAGGAGATAGATAAAGCTCCAGAAGAGAAAGCGCGGGGAGTTACCATCAATCTTCACCACTCCGAATACGAAACTGAAAAAAGACACTATGCCCATATTGATGCACCGGGGCACGCAGACTACATTAAAAATATGATTACCGGCGCCGCCCAAATGGATGGCGCGATTCTGGTAGTATCCGCTCCAGACGGACCAATGCCCCAAACCAGAGAACATATCTTATTGGCCAGGCAGGTAAACGTCCCAGCAATTGTTGTCTTTCTCAACAAGACCGATATGGTTCAGGATAAAGAACTTCTGGACCTGGTTGAGATGGAGGTTAGGGATCTGCTCACCAAATATAAATTTCCGGGTGATAAAATACCCGTGATCAAAGGCTCTGCTCTTAAGGCTCTGCAGGACGATGCGGAAGCTATGAAAAGCATCGAGGAGCTAGTCAAAGCCGTAGACGAAAATATACCAGAACCAAAACGTGATGTAGATAAGCCATTCCTCATGCCGATTGAAGATGTATTTACGATTCAAGGTAGAGGGACGGTTGTGACAGGAAGAGTTGGCAGGGGTACTCTAAAAGTAAACGAAGAAATAGAAATAGTAGGTCTTAAAGCGACTAAAAAAACGGTAGTCACCGGAATTGAGATGTTCAGAAAAACCCTTGATGAGACAAGAGCAGGAGACAATGTCGGACTGCTGCTTAGGGGTATTGAAAAAGAGGATGTGCAGCGCGGACAAGTATTGGCCAAGCCGGGCAGCATTACTCCACACTCCGAATTTGAAGCGGAGATTTATGTTTTAACCAAAGAAGAAGGTGGACGACATACTCCATTTTTCAACGGTTACAGACCACAGTTTTATATCGGCACGACAGATGTGACAGGAGAGCTTAAGCTTCCATCAGGAGTGGAGATGGTAATGCCGGGAGACAACGTCAAGATTTCGGCTAAACTGATTTACCCGGTTGCTATGGAAGAAGGATTGAAATTTGCAATAAGAGAAGGCGGGCACACAGTGGGCGCCGGAGTAGTGACAAAAATCGTTAAGTGATGCGGATTACGGATCTTATTCGGATGATACGGATGTTCGGATTTTACGGATATTCAATCTGCATATCCGGTGATCCGCATGGAATCCGTAGATCAGCATCATATTTTTAGCACTTTTAAATTATGCCAAAGGGTAGAATAAGAATTAGACTCAAAGCCTACGATCACAGATTGATCGACGAGACCTGTCAAAAGATAGTAGATACTGCCATCAGGACAGGCGCGTTCATAATTGGACCAATCCCTCTCCCAACAAAAAAAGAAGTCTATCCGGTAAACAAATCACCATTTATTGATAAAGACGCCCGCGAGCACTTTGGCTTAAAAATACACAAACGCCTCATCGATATCAACAATCCCACCAATCAGACAATAGATTCGCTCATGCACCTGGAACTCCCCGCAGGAGTTGAAGTTGAAGTAAAAATGTAAATTTTAATTCCTAAAAGATCTCCTTGACCAAAAGCAAAGCTTGTTATATAATTTCCCTGATGTTATTTTTCCCCGTCCAGCTTACTGGGATAGACTCGGGAGATAGCGGATAGGAATTTGCCAGATTGGTTAGAATACTAGAGAGCCCCAATCTGGGGCTTTTTTGTTTGCCCAAAAACTTATGCAAGGATTTATTTTAGGAAAAAAATCAGAACAATCACAGTCTTTTGATGAGGCAGGCTTCAGGATTCCAACGACTTTTATTGTCACTTCGCCTTGTTTTATCGTGGATATCAAAGAGCCGGCCAGACAGGGTTATTTTTCAGTCATGCTCGGATTTGGTCAAGCTAAAAGCAAGAATATCAGCAAACCAAATCAAGGAAAATTGTCAAAAGCGGGGATAAAAACCCCGCTTCGTTTTTTGCGAGAGTTTCGGCTGGAAAGCGATAAATTTCAAAAGGAGGGAATTGTTATAAATAACCACAAAATTGAGCCGGGTGAAGAATTAAAACCAGCTTTTTTTTTCAAACAAGGGGATTATGTTAATGTATCAGGTACAGCAAAAGGCAAGGGATTTCAAGGCGTTGTAAAAAGACACCGATTTTCCGGCGGCCCAAGAACTCACGGTCAGTCCGACCGCGAACGGGCGCCCGGATCTATCGGTCAAACCACGACTCCAGGCAGAGTTTATAAAGGTAAAAGGATGGCCGGGAGAATGGGAGGCAATAGGGTCACCGTGAAAAAATTAAAAATTATGGAGATTAAGGATGACGGAATTGTGGTTAAAGGATTGGTGCCGGGAGCAAAGGGAGGATTGTTGGAAATTAAAAAGTTAAAATGAAAAATTAAAATATAAATTTAAATATGCCAAGAATCAAGAAAGAAACGAAAACAGTTAAAAAAAACAACCCAAAAAAGTCTGGCGAAGGCCTCACTATTCCAGTCTATAACTTAGAGGGGAAAGAAGTTAAGACTCTGGATGTTCCCAAAGAAATTTTTTCTGTTAAGCCGAATCCGAAGTTGCTGGCCCAATATGTTCGCGTCTATTTGACTAATAACCGTCAAGGAACAGCCTCCACGAAAACCCGAGGAGAAGTAAGGGGGTCAACCAGAAAAATATATCGTCAAAAGGGAACGGGGCGAGCGCGGCATGGCGATATTAAAGCGCCGATATTTGTTGGGGGTGGAGTGGTAGGCGGTCCGAAACCAAAAAACTATCACTTGAAGATGAATAAGAAACAAAAGAAATTAGCTTTATTTAATGCATTAACTATAAAATTTAAAAACAAAGAGATAGGCGGATTGAGTGAACAATTGCTTAAGATTGATGTAAAAACAAAACTAATGGTTCAATTTTTAAAATCTTTAGATCTTGAAAGGTCAAGAACTTTAATAGTGTTGGCGAAAATGGAAAAAAACAATCTGATTTTAGCCTCAAGAAATATTAAAAATATTACGTTGCTGGGAGCGAGATCGCTTAATCCGTATGAAATTCTAAAAAATAAAAAAATATTATTTGTAGAGGAGGCATTACAAGTTGTCAAGCTGCATTTTTTACATGAAAATTGAAGATATATTTGTCAAACCGGTCTTAACTGAAAAAGCTACTAATCTTGCAAATAATCAAGTTTATACCTTTGAGGTAAGAGACGGGGCAGATAAAGCTAAAGTCAAAGATGCTTTAGAAAAACTGTATAAAGTCAAAGTCAGTCAAGTAAGAATGATGATTAGGAAAGGGAAAAAAAGAAAGGTCGGGAAGAAAATGGTAGTCAAAAAGCTAACCGACAGAAAAATCGCGCTGGTTAAATTGAGAGAAGGAAAGATAGACTTATTTCCGCAAACATAAAAGTTTGTAATCGATAGTCGGTTGTCAGTTATCAGCAGTCAGTATGAAAAATTTAAACACAAAAAATTCGAAAAAAAGGTTAAAGGTTATCCTGAAAAAACATTCGGGACGGGACTCGAGCGGTAAGATAAGCGTTCGGCATCAGGGCGGGAGGCATAAGAGGTATTACCGAATAATTGATTTCAAAAGAGACAAAAGAGAAGTCGAGGGTAAGGTAGAAGCTATAGAATATGATCCAAATAGAAACCTAGACATCGCTTTAATAAAATACGCAGACGGAGAAAGGAGATATATTCTACAAGCTAAAGATATGAAAGTCGGAAGCACCATCCTGACTTCAGAAAAAGCAGATCTTAAGCCCGGTAATACATTGTCTATTAAGAATATACCTGTTGGTATGCAGATACATAATATCGAGTTGTACCCGGGTAAAGGCGGACAGATAGCAAGAAGCGCGGGAACCGCGGCTGTAGTCATAGCTAAAGAAGGCAAATATGCTCAGATTAAGCTTTCTTCAGGAGAGATTAGGCGAGTAATAGCCGATTGTTATGCTACCATAGGTCAATTGGGTAATCCGGAACACAAATTTAGGATTATCGGTAAAGCTGGTCGGAAGAGATTGATGGGGGTAAGACCAACGGTACGGGGAACCGCTCAAAATCCTCGCAGCCATCCGCATGGTGGGGGTGAAGGTAAAGTTGGAGAAGGCATGCATCCCAAGACGCCATGGGGTAAGCCCGCCAAAGGCAAGAACACGCGAAAACATAAAAAATGGAGTAATAAGTTTATTGTCAAAAGGAGAAAATAATAGATTTTCATTATAAATTTTACATGATCCGAAAAAAATTAAGTTAGATGGAAGCTGTTTCTTTTTTCAGGAATTTAAAAATATCGCCGAAGAAATTGAGATTTTTTTTACCGGAGATTAAGAAGAAGTCTCCTGCTGAAGCGCTGGACTATTTGCTATATTTGCCAAATAAAGCGGCTAAAGTATTTTACAAAGTTATAAAATCGGCACTGAGTAATGCTAAAAATCAGCTAAAAGTTGATGTTAAATCTATAGAATTTAAGCACTTAAGCGTAGAACAAGGGCAAAGGTTAAAAAGATTTAAGGCGGGAAGCAGAGGTACGGCAATGCCGATTTTAAGAAGATTTGCACACGTGAAAGTAATACTAGAATCACAAGAACCAACTAAAAAAACTGAAACTCTAAATCCTAAATCCGAAATTCTAAACAAATCCAAATTTCCAAAATCCAAAGTCAAAAACAAAAAAATTTAGAATTTAGAAATTAGTAATTAGAGCTTGAATAATTATGGGTCAAAAAGTTCATCCAAGGGGATTACGACTTGGAATTTTATACAACTGGAGTTCGCGCTGGTTTTTTTCCAATAAAAAAGCCTACAGGCAAGCGCTGCTTTCAGACAGTAAAATCAGGTCTCTTTTACTGAATAAGTTAAGTTATGCCGCTGTGACGGAAATTGATATTGAGCGGGCAATTAACAAAATTACTCTGATAATTCATTCAGTAAAACCAGGTATGATCATAGGCCGGGGCGGCAAGGGTTTAGAAGAGGTCAAAAGATTTGTATCTTCATATTTAGACGTTGGTAAATCACGCAAAGAGCGATCACCTTCTGAGCGAAAAGGAAAGACGCAGAAACTTGAAATTAAAATAGAACCAGTTAAAAGACCATATGCTAATGCGTACTATGTAGCACAGTCAATTGCCGAAAAATTGGTAAAAAATTTTCCACATAGATCAATAGTCCACAATACCCTAAATAGAATTACAGAAGCCGGGGCAAGAGGAGGTAAGATTCAGTTGGGGGGTAGAATTGCCGGTGCAGAAATTTCCCGACGTGAAAAATATTCTGTGGGAGTCATTCCTACCTCGACAATCAGAGAAGAAGTAGACTTCGCTAAATACGCAGCTTTGACAAAATCAGGTTATATCGGTGTAAAAGTTTGGATTTGTCGATAATATGCTCGCACCCAAGAGGCAAAAATATCGAAAACAATTTAGAGGTAGCTGGAGGCGAATTGCCGTAAAAGGTGAAAAGATGATTTTCGGTTTGTTCGGATTAAAAGCTCTGACCCCCGGCTGGATTAAAGATAAGGAGATAGAAGCGGCAAGAGTAGCTTTGGCAAGGGCTACCAGGAAAAACGGTAAATTTTGGATAAGGATTTTTCCAGACAAACCCTATACCAAAAAACCACCGGAAGTTACCATGGGAGCCGGTAAAGGCGATGTCGCAAATTTTGTAGCCAATGTAAGCCCGGGCAGGATTTTATTTGAAATTGACGGACTATCATCTGAAGAAAGCGCTGTTGTTTTAAAAAATGTAGCTTCCAAACTTTCGGTTAGGACAAAAATAGTTAAGAGACAACTATGAGAAAAATAATAAATGAAATCAAAAAAAAGTCAATCACAGAACTTGAGAATGAAACAGTTAATCTGAGAAATGAATTAGCCAAATTGAAGCTAGAGTCAGCCGTTAATCAAGTTAAAGACACAAATATCATTATGAAGAAGCGAAAAGAATTGGCGGTCGTCTTGACGATTTTGGGGCAAAAAAAAGAAATTGAAAAAATTAATAATTTAAATGAAACATCCTAACATATGGCAAAAATATTTACAGGTATTGTCGTTTCCAATAAAATGCAGAAAACAGTTGTTGTTAGAATAGAGAGAAAACTGGAACATCCCGTATACAAAAAGATAATTACCGTGCATAAAAAACTCAAAGCACATAACGAAAAGTTTGATTTAAAAGAAGGCGATAAAGTGAAAATTAAGGAAAGCAGGCCGATCTCAAAAGAGAAACATTTTATAGTAATCGAAAAAATCAAAAATTAAAAGTCAAAAAGCAAAACTTTAATTTAAAGTTCAAAACTTTTTTGACCTAGAAAAAGTTTTGACTTTTGCAATTTGAGTTTTGAATTTAATTTTTATGTTACAGCTTAGATCAATGTTGGTGACAGCAGATAATGCAGGAGCGAAAAAAGTTATGATGATTGGATTACCTGGAAAAGGTAATCGACGCTATGCCTATATAGGAGACATTATCAATATTACCGTGAAAAATGCAGTACCCTACGCTCAAGTAAAAAAGAGCGAGATCTTAAGGGCTGTGGTTGTCAGAACTAGAAAAGAGAAACGTCGTGAAGATGGCAGTTATATCCGATTTGATGATAATGCCTGCGTAATCCTTTTGGATAAAAATAGCAAAGATCCAAAAGGCACCAGAATATTCGGGCCAATCGCAAAAGAAATAAAAGATCTCGGGTTTGCTAAAATTGCAAGTTTAGCAGAGGAAATTTATTAATATGAAAATTAGAAAAGGAGATAAAGTAAAAGTTACGGCAGGTAAAGACAGAGGCCGTGAAGGGGTGGTGGATAAAGTTTATCCCAAGTCAGGCAAAGTACTGCTGAGAGGTATAAATATCTATAAAAAACATATAAAAAAGAATGAGAAAATGCCACAGGGCGGGACTGTCGAGGTACCACGCCCGCTTAATGTTGCAAAAGTAATGCTTATATGTCCGAAATGCGGAAAAAGCACAAAGACTGGATACGAAGTAATTAAGGATAAAAAATATAGAAAATGCAGGAAGTGTAAGATCAAAATTTAAAATTTCAAATTTATAAGTACCTTAATTGACCCAATTATTTAAATTAATTAGAAGTTAGGTCAATTATTTAGTATGTCATTTAAGGATTATTACAATTCGGCAGTGAAAAAGAAGTTGAAAGAGGAGTTAAAATTGAAAAATATCATGGAAGTGCCTAAGTTAAAAAAAATCGTAGTAAATGTCGGTGCCGGCGAAGCCGTAACTAACAAATCAGTCCTTGATAAAATACAAGAACAGTTAAAATTAATTACCGGTCAAAAGCCAGTAGTTACCAAAGCCAGAAAGTCAATCTCGGCATTTAAAATTAGAAAAGGATTTCCCATTGGCGTGAAAGTGACTTTGCGGAATAAGATGATGTTTAATTTTTTGGAGAAATTAATTAAAGTCGTGATCCCAAGATTGAGAGATTTTCGGGGAATACAGGCAAGCAGCATAGACAACCAAGGTAACTTAAATTTGGGATTTAGCGAACAGACAATTTTTCCCGAAATAGAGTTTGATAAAATTGATAAAATTAGAGGTTTAGAAGTAACCATAGTAAGCAGCGCCGGGAACAGCGAGAAAGGGAAAAAATTATTTGAAGTTTTGGGGATACCTTTTTCTAAATAATAAGTTAAAAAATATGGCTAAAACATCGGACGAAGTTAAATTCAAAAAAAAACAGAAATTTTCAGTTAGGGAAGTTAACCGATGTTTTTTTTGCGGGAGAGCAAGAGGATTTATGAGAAGATTTGGCATGTGCAGAATATGTTTTAGGGAAAAAGCCCTGCAGGGCGAGATACCAGGAGTGAGGAAGATATCGTGGTGATTATAAATTTTATAATTATTATTAAGGCTATAAAAGTTATATTATGTCAAGGTCACAAAAAAAGGGTCCTTATGTTGACCCAAAATTGTTAAAAAAAGTTCAGTGGCAAAAACAAATAAATAACAGCCAAGCGATTAAAACCTGGGCAAGGGATTCGCAGATTGCTCCCGAATTTGTCGGGCAGAGAATTGCCGTTCATAATGGCAGGAAGTTTATTGAAATTTTAGTCAGTGAAAATATGGTGGGTCACCGTTTGGGAGAATTTGCTCCCACCAGGACATTTAGAAGTCATGGTAAGGTTACCAAAAAAATAATCGAAGCAACTTAGTTTATAAATTTTTTACAGTAAAAAATGAATAATTCTGCGATCGATCTGATCATAAGAATAAAAAACGGTTATATGAGTAGAAAAGAAATAGTTGAGATAATTTATTCTCGTTTCAACGAAGATATTCTAAAGAAATTACTGGAGTTAGGGTATATTAAAAAATACAATAAAGAAGATAATAAATTTAATGTTGAACTTTTATACAAAGATAAAAATCCCGCCTTCACTATTGTAAAAATCTACTCTAAACCCGGAAGAAGATACTATAGTTCATATAAAAATTTGAAATTGATTATAGGGGGGTTAGGTAATTCGATCATTTCAACTTCTAAAGGAATTTTATCAAACAAAGAAGCAAGAACCAAAAAAGTAGGCGGCGAGCTTTTATTTTCAATTTGGTAGGTAAATATTTTTTAAATATGTCAAAAATCGGCTCAAAACCAATCAAGATTCCAGAATCAATTCAGTTGAATTTAGAAGACAATACCATTGGACTTAAAGGTAAAGAAGGAGAGATGCGTTTTAATATCCCCAGCGTATTAAAGTTGAAAAGGGAAGCGGTTGAACTGAAGTTGGAAACTATCAATCAAGAAAAAAAAACAAAATCATTGCACGGCCTTTATCGGCAATTGATAAGTAATGCGATGAAAGGTTTGGAGACACCTTGGCAAAAAATATTAGAAATAGTGGGTACGGGTTATAATGTCAAGCTACAGGGTGAAGACTTATTATTTAAGATTGGATTTTCGCATCCTGTCATATTTAAAAAACCTGCCGGAATTAGATTTCAAGTCGCAGGTAATAATAAAGTCATTGTTTTGGGAGCGGATAAACAGCTTGTGGGGGAGATAGCTTATCAAATTAAGAAGCTTAAGCCGCCCGATGCGTATAAAGGCAAAGGCATAAGATATCAGGGTGAAATAATCAAGCTAAAACCCGGTAAAAAAGTCAAAACAGCCAGCGAGGGTGCAGCATAACAGTTAAACCGAAAAAAACATGAATAAGAACATTAAAGATCGTCGAAGCAGAAGAAAAAAAAGAGTCAGCAGCAAGATATCCGGCAGTAAAGATAAACCAAGAATTTCAGTGTTTGCCTCAAAACTCTATACCTATGCTCAAGCGATAGATGATATAGCCCGCGAGACTTTGACAGAGTATTCCAGTTTGAAAATGGCTCGAGACAAAGACTACAAGAAAGACAAGAAAGTCAGCGAAGCAAAAAAGGTTGGAATTGAATTAGCAAGAAAAATAAAAAAGATTGGAGTAAAACAGGCAGTTTTTGATCGAGGCAGATACTCTTATAATGGCAGAGTTAAAGCGGTGGCTGACGGATTGAGAGAAGAAGGGATACAAATTTAACATTTATTATTTCTAGAAAAATTATGCGGGAAGAAATAAAAGGGGAGAAAAAATTTGAGGAGAAAGTTTTACTTATCAAGAGAGTTTCCAAAAAAACATCAGGCGGAAATTATGTCACTTTTTCTGCTCTGGTGGCAGTGGGTGATAAAAAAGGCCAAGTGGGCATTGGTTTGGGGAGAGGGCGGGAGGTTCCGCCTGCTATTCAGAAAGCAATTAAATCTGCAAAAAAACACTTGATCAGAGTACCAATTTATAAAAATAGCTTACCCCATGAGATCAAGATTAAATTCAAGGCGGCGCAGGTGCTTCTTAAACCCGCGCCTGAGGGGACGGGACTCAAGGTAGGGAGCGTTGCCAGAGTTATTTTGGATTTGTCGGGAATCAGCAATGCCTCCGGTAAAATAATCAGATCCCGCAACCAGACAGTCAACACTTATGCGATAATGGAAGCGTTAAAAAAGTTAAAAGTTAAAAATCGAAAGTGAAATCTTTTTTAAGTAATTTGCCAAAGTTGAAAAGCAAAAAAAATAAAAGGCTCGGACGCGGTTTGGGTAGCGGAAAGGGAGCAAAATCAGGTAGAGGCACCACCAGACATCAAAAAGCCAGAGAAAAAATTCCTTTACATTTTGAAGGCGGTCAAGGCAGGATGGTTAAAAAATTCCCACTCTTGAGGGGCAAAGGCCGAAACAAACCTAAAGTTTTAGCAAAAGAAAAAAAGGAAAAATATTATGCTAAAACTATAAAATCAAAGAAAAGCGCTATATGAAAGAAATTAAAGAAAAACTTAAATTGCTGCTTGCCGATCCGCAGCTTAAAAGAAAGACATTCTTCACTCTGTTTATTTTTTTAGCTTTTAGGATATTTGCCTTTTTGCCTGTACCGGCAATAGATTTATCACGATTAAGAGCTTTATTTGCCGAAAGTCAGTTCTTGTCACTTTTGGATATATTTTCGGGGGGAACGCTGATTAATTTTTCAGTCATGGCATTGGGTCTTAATCCCTATATCAACGCCTCAATTATAATACAGCTTTCAACAGCGATTTTTCCTCAACTGGAACAATTAAGTAAAGAAGGCGAGTACGGAAGACATAAAATAAATCAATATACCAGATTTTTAACCGCACCCTTAACCATAGTTCAGTCAATAGGGATATTTGTTTTACTAAAAAATCAAAATATTGTTGGCGATTTGGCCCCTTTAGAATTTTTTTCTTTTATTTTTACTATGGTAGCGGGGACTTTTATCTTAGTTTGGTTCGGCGAGTTGATATCTGAATATGGTTTGGGAAATGGTATATCACTTTTGATCTTTGCCGGAATTGTCGGGCGGATTCCGGTAGTCTTAGGCAGAACGGTAGCCGTCTTTAACCAAGAGTTGCTTTTTAACATCTTAATTTTTATTGTCCTTGCGGTGATAGTAATCGCCGCGATCGTATTTATAAATGAAGCAATAAGAAAAATACCTGTTTATTATGCAAAAAGAATAAGGGGTAACCGAGTTTATCAAGGCGCAACCAACTTTCTCCCTTTAAAACTAAACCAGGCCGGCGTTATCCCCATAATCTTTGCGGTATCTTTTGTATTATTTCCCCAACTTTTAGGCAACTTCTTAAGATATGTTAAAAATCCTTTTTTAGCCAATTTAGCAGCCTTGTTAGTTCGTCTGTTTAATCCGTCAGGATTTGTCTACAATTTTGTCTACTTTATTCTGGTTATAGGTTTTACTTATTTTTATACGGTTATTGTATTCAACCCGCAAAAAATCTCCGAGGAAATTCAGAAGCACGGAGGTTTTATTCCCGGAATAAGGCCGGGACTTGCTACGAAACAATATTTGGAAAAAATTCTTTATAGAATTACCAGCGTGGGAGCAATTTTTTTGGGATTAGTCGCCATACTGCCGGCGATTGTATCAAAGTTAACCAATATTAACGACTTAGTGATAGGAGGAACGGGAATTCTTATAGTAGTTTCAGTAATCCTGGAAACTTTTAAAGTGATTGAAGCCCAACTGGTGATGAAAAGTTATGACCGTTTTATCAGATAACTATGGCTAAAAAAGGATCACGTATCTTAGTAGGATTAACTTGCGAGGTTTGTAAAAGCCAAAATTATGTGGTTGAGAAGAATAAATTAAATACGCAGGTTGCGTTAAAGCTAAAAAAATACTGCCGTGGTTGCAAAAAGCACACTACGCACAAGGAGAAGAAAAAATTAGACTAGGGATTATTTAATTATAATTTTTATTAAGGTTGTAACGATTATATGAAGCTTGTTTTGTTGGGAATTCAAGGATCGGGAAAATCAACGCAAGGAAATCTCTTATCAAAGCAATTGAAGATCCCTTACTTATCTACGGGTCATATATTTAGAGAAATAGCCAAAGAAAAAACCTCATTAGGAAGGTATGTAAAAGAAACAATGAACGCCGGGTTGTTGATACCGGATGATAAGACAATTGAAATCGTGCATAAATATCTTTCCCGTCAGGTATATAAAAAAGGATATATCATAGACGGTTTCCCCAGAACGACAAAACAAGCACAGGCATTTATAAATAATATTGAAAAAGTAATCTATCTGGAAGTTCCCGATAAAGAAGCAATCTACAGACTGGTATATAGAAACGATGATTCCCGGGGAGATGAGACTTTGCCCGCTCTAAAAAAAAGAATCGAACTTTTTCACAAGCATACGAGACCTGTTTTAGACTACTACGAAAATCAGGGTAAACTTCTTGCGGTTGACGGAACTGCTTCAATCGGTGAAGTAAACAAAGAAATTTTGAATAGTTTGGGCAAACAGTTAATCAGAAATCAGGTTAAGACTTGGGAGCTTAAACAAAAAGCAGTAATAGCAGTTGTTGGAATGCCGGGAGCAGGGAAAACGGAGGCTGCGCTTTTTTTTAGGAAGAAAAAGCTACCGGTCGTATCTTTTAGCAATATTTTAAACGATTATATAGACAAGCACAATTTCAAACACAGCGAAGAAATTCACCGCAAACTCCGTGAAGGATGGCGGAAAAAATACGGTATGGCTGCATTTGCCATCCTAGGCGAGAAAGAATTGAATGAAAAATTGAGTAAAAATATGATTGTTGTGATTGAGGGGATGAGATCATGGGAAGAGTATTTATATCTCAAGAAAAAATTTCCGAAAGTGAAAATTTACATTCTTACTATCTATACCGATAAAGATATAAGACACAAGCGAATTGCAAAAAGAAGCTACAGGGGTAAAGGCATGTATGGTGAAACAAGAGATATCAATGAGTTAATCGGAACCAATATGGGTTCGACAATCGCATATGCAGACTATGTCATAAAAAATAATTTTTCCAAAAATGAGTTTTACGATAAATTGGAAGACGTTTACAGAGAAATTTATTTCACCTAACTTTACTGGAAAGAAGCAAGAAGATGATAAAACTGAAAACTAAAGAAGAAATTAGATTAATGATAGAGGGAGGAAAGAGATTAAAAGAGGTAGTCAATATTTTAAGGCTAAAAATTAAACCGGGAGTTACAACCAGGCAAATAGATAGCCAAGCGGAAGAGTTGATAAATAAGATGGGGGGAGAACCATCATTTAAAAGGGTAAAAGGCTACACTTGGAGCACCTGTATTTCTCTCAATGAACAGATAGTCCATACACCTCCGTCAGGGAGAATTATTGCAGACGGTGATATGCTGACAATTGATATAGGAATGTACTATAAAGGCTTTCATACAGACTTTGCTTATACATTGGCGATTGGCAGCAGAGACAAAAAAGTAGAAGAATTTTTACAAACGGGAAAAAAAGCTTTGCGGTCGGCCTTAGCTAAAGCAAAAAAAGGCAGAAGATTGGGTGAAATTTCTTATGCTATCGAAACCGAAGTCAAGAGCAAGAAATACTCGGTGGTAAGAGAGTTGACCGGTCACGGCATTGGACGCAAGCTTCACGAAGACCCGATGATCACGGGTTATGTTGACATACCGATTGACAAAACGATAGTGATCAAGCGCGGTTTGGTGATTGCAATTGAGGTAATTTATGCCATGGGTCGTTCCGAGATGGAGTACGAACATGATAGTGACTGGTCGATTAAGACAGCTGATGGAAGTTTGTCGGCTTGCTTTGAAAAGACAGTCGCTATTACCGATACTAAGACGATCATTTTAACCTGAGTTTATGGTAAAATAATAAGCTTAAATATGACAAAACAAAATGTTACGGTGCTTGAGGGGAGCGTGGCCGAAAACTTGCCGAACACCCTGTTTAAGGTTAAGTTGGATAACTCCGACAAAATTATTCTTTGTTATTTGTCGGGTAAGATGAGAAAAAATTATATCAAAATTTTGCCCGGAGACAGAGTAAGATTAGAAATGACCCCATATGATCTGAATAGGGGGAGAATAGTCTATAGACTATAAATCAAAAATCAAAGATCAAAATTCAAAAATACAACTTAAAAATTAACATTCCTGAATTTTAAGTTCCAGTTTTGACTTTTGCATTTTGAGTTTTGAATTTATTATTATGCATGTCAGGTCGTCTATTAAAAAAATTTGTCCTAAATGTAAGTTAGTAAAAAGAAAAGGTAAATTATACATTGTGTGTATTAATCCCAAGCATAAACAGCGACAAGGATAGTTAAAAAATTTCTAATTTCCAAAAAAATGGCAAGACTTTTGGGAGTGCAATTACCGGATGACAAACGAATAGAATACGCTTTGACCATGCTTTATGGTATAGGTTGGTCAAGGTCCGGCCGGATTTTAGAGCAGGTATTGATAGATAGAAGTAAAAAGGTGAAGGATTTGAGTGAAGATGAGATTAAAAAAATTATTGAATTCATAGAGAAAAATTTTAAAGTAGAGGGCAGTTTGAGAGAAGAAATAACGGGTGATGTCAAAAGGCTGAAAGAAATCAACAGTTATCGAGGTATAAGACACGCAAAAAATCTACCTGTTCGAGGACAAAGAACCAGATCAAATGCCAGAACTAAAAGAGGAAAAAGAAGGACAGTGGGAGCCTTAAGAAAAGAGACTTGGGCAAAAATGGGGCAGGGTAAACCAGGAGGGGCAGAAGCAAAGTCTGTTGCAAAGCCGAAATCCTAAGTTCGAATTTAGTTTTTTATATATCTATGGCTAAGAAAAAAAATCAAAAAATTATTGAAAAAGGAAAGATCTATATTACTGCTACTTTTAATAATACAATAATTACTGTAGCTGATGAAAAAGGAAGTCCGGTAATTGTCGCTTCATGCGGCATGTATGGATTTAGCGGTACAAGAAAACCTACTCCCTATGCGGCAACAATTACTGTTTCCGCCGCTCTTAAAAAAGCAGTAACCAATAACGGTTTAAAATATGCTGACATTTTTATAAAAGGTATAGGCCCCGGCAGAGAGGCTGCATTACGGGCGATCAAAGAATCGAGCGTGGAGATAAATAGAATTATAGATATTACACCAATACCACATAATGGGGTTAGGCCGCCAAAAGTGAGAAGAGTTTAATAATAATTTCCAATAACCAATATCCATTTTCCAACAAGATTGAAAATTTATAAATTCATTAGAAATTAGGAATATATGCGTTATACAGGTCCAAGAAACAAAATTTCCAGAAGAGAAGGCATAGACTTAGGTTTTAAAACCGTAGGTTCTAAATCATATGAGAGATTGCTAAAAAAAATCAATGTACCACCCGGTCAACGGGGAAGCAAAAGACGCAGGAAGATCTCCGATCATGCAAGACAATTGAGAGAAAAACAAAAACTGCGTTATCTTTATTTACTATCGGAAAAACAACTAAAAAAATATTTTAAGAAAGCAACTATTAAAAAAGGCAATACGGCATTTTACCTGGCAGTTTCATTGGAGAAGAGGCTTGACAATATTGTCTTTAAAGCAGGATTGAGTCCGACACGATTTTCCGCCCGTCAGTTAGTTTCACACAGACACATTAAAGTAAACGATAAGGTAATTTCTATCCCTTCGTATCAAGCTAAAAAAGATGATATAATAACTTTTTCCAAAGAAAAAACAAGCAAAATTCCTTATATTGAAAATATTTTAAGCAATAAGGACATAATTTCACCTGAATGGTTAGATCGAACAGGAGTCATGATTAAGGTGATTGATGAACCAACCGTGAGTGATATTGAGAAGCAGGTTAATCTAAGATTAGTTATTGAGCATTATTCCCGTTGATGCTCATCGTTATAATTTTAATTAAATTTTTATGATCAAGCCAAATTTCTTTACAGAAAAAGTAGAGGAAAAAAATGGATATGGGAAGTTTATTCTTGAGCCGTTAGCCCCTAGTTATGGGCAAAGTTTGGGAGTAGCATTGAGAAGGGCTCTCCTGTCTTCAATATCGGGAGCAGCTATCACCAATGTAAAAGTAGAAGGAGCTGCGCATCTTTTTTCAACTCTTAAAGGAGTCAAAGAGTCCGTATTGGATATTGTTTTAAATCTAAAGCGTCTGAGATTTAAGACTAATGGCGAAGGCCCATTTAAAATAAAAATTTCGGCCAAAGGTGCAAAAAAAATTTTCGGAAAAAACCTGCTTGGTGAAGTAGACGTAGTTAACAAAGACCAATATATAGCAGAGATTACAACTGCGAAAGGTAATCTTGAAATAGAAGCGGTAGTTGAGAAAGGAATAGGTTATCTTCCGGCTGATGAAAGAGAAAATGCCCAATCTGATTTTATTCCTGTGGATGCTTTTTTCTCACCGGTAAGAAAAGTTAATTTTAAAGTGGAAGAAGCCCGTGTTGGTAGAAAAAGCGATCTGGACAAACTCATTCTCGAGATCTGGACTGATGAAACAATCAAGCCCTCCGAAGCCTTAAAGCAGACAGCTACTGCTCTGGCGGAGCACTTTTTCTATATGCTTTCGGGCAAGGATACGCCGAAACATAAGCTTGAGGTAAGCGAGGAGGTAGCTAAAAAAGAGGCTACCGATAAAAAGCTTTATGAAGTGATAATAGACGAGCTCAATTTGCCTTCGAGAGTGATTAACGCGCTTTTGCGGGAAAATATTGAGACGGTGGCGGATTTAATTAAAGCGGGAAAAGCAAGCTTAACCGATATGAAGGGTGTAGGCAAGAAATCGATCGAGCTAATCGACAACGAATTGAAGAAGATGGGTATAGAGTTGAAATAAATCCGAAGCTCGAAACCCTAAATCCTAAACAAATCCAAACGTTCAAAAATTGCAAATTTAATATATTTTTGAGCTTTTGGGAAATTGAATTTAGAAGCTATTTCAATACTCGTCACTCTGGCTTGTCCAGAGTTTCTAAACCTCTTTCAGATTCTGGACGCGCATTCGGCTTGCCAGAATGACGTAAGTAGCCAGGTTTTGAAATAGGCTCTAGATAGCGTTTCGGATTCCGGAATTAGAATTTCGAGTTTTTAACATGCGGCATAAAGTCAAGAAAATTAAATTTAAATTCGGCAAAGATGCTAATAAGATGCTACTGCGTAAATTGACAAGAAACTTTGTAACTCACGGAAAAATAAGAACGACCCTAGCTAAAGCCAAGGTATTAAAGAGCGCAGTAGAAAGACTTGTGGAAAAAACTAAAGTCAGATCTGAAGCAAATAAAAACTACTTATTAAAAACTCTAAACGATAATAAACTGGTCCGGCGAATGTTTGATCAGGTTGGAGGCGCGCTAAAGGATAAAGTTGGCGGTTATGTAAAAATTGTACGATTGGGAGCTCGTCAATCAGATGGAGCTGAGACGGCAGCAGTTAAGTGGGTTTATCCAGTCGCGATACCGGAAAAGCCAGAAGAGAAAAAAATCAAGAAAAATCAGAAACCCGAAAAAGCTATAAAATTAGTTAAAAAAGAACAAAAATAATGGTACAACTTACAAAATCGACAAAACCAATCAAACTAAATGAAATCAAACGAGACTGGCACTTGGTTGATGTGAAAGGAAAGATACTGGGTCGAGCAATATCAATGACAGTCAAATACTTACTCGGCAAACACAAATCTAATTACTCGCCCAATCTGGACTCCGGCGATTTTGTAATTGTCATAAATGCAAAACAGGTAGTCGTATCTGGTAAGAAGGCTACGAGCAAAGTTTATACCCGTTATTCAGGTTACCCGGGCGGATTAAAAAGGATAAGATACAAAGAACTGATAGATAAAAATCCACGAGAAGTTATTAAAAAGGCTGTATCCGGTATGCTGCCCAAGAATAAACTAAGAGATCAAAGATTGGCCAGACTTAATATTTATCCTGATGAAAAACACCCCTTTGGTGAAAAGTTAAAAAGCAAAAGTTAAAAATCAAAATGACAAAAAAAGCCAAAAATATACAGTTCTACGAAGCGGTAGGTAAGCGCAAACAAGCAAGAGCCAGAATTCGACTATATGTTACGGGAGCAAATAAGTCGATAACCCTTAACAACATGATTATAAAAAGCGGGGAAATAATGTTGAATAAAAAGCCCATTTTTCAGATATTTCCTACCCAGGATGATAAAAATCGCTATCTTCTACCTTTAAAACTAACCCAGACCGAAGACCGTTTTGCCATATCAATACATGCCGAGGGTGGAGGAAAAACCGGCCAGCTTGATGCCATAATTAACGGATTAGCCAGAGCTGTTGAAAAAGTTGACCCAACTGCCTATCGGGCCGTGTTGAAAAAAAAGGGGCTGTTGACGAGAGATGCGAGAGTAAAAGAAAGAAGGAAAGTCGGCACCGGAGGAAAAGCCAGAAGAAAAAAGCAGTCGCCGAAGAGATAAAACAATACGCCCATCCTACTTACGATTTGCAGCTTTCTCGGAGCGCGAAAAAGCGGATGAGACGGGTATATATACTGAGTAACTCGGTTGCAAACCTTAAGTTATCTAAAGTATAGTTATCAGTTTTCAGTCAAAAGTGAAAGTTGATCTATCAGTTATTATTCTTTCATACAATACTAAAGGCTTAACCAGAAAATGTTTAAAATCCGTATTGTCTTCAGAATTGAAAGGCTTCAGAATGGAAGTAATAGTCTGCGACAATGCTTCTTCGGACGATAGCGCAGAAATGGTCGTAGATGAATTTCCAACCGTCAAAATAATTAAAAATCAAAATAATCGAGGGTTTGCAGCAGGTAATAATCCGGGTATCCGAGCAGCGAAAGGCAGGTACATCTTACTTTTAAATTCAGACACGGAAGTTGCTAAGAAATCACTCTTCTCCATGATAAGTTTTATGGATAGCAATCCTGGAGCCGGGGCGGCAACATGCAAGCTGGTGTTAACCGACGGTTCTTTGGACTCTGCCTGCCATAGGGGATTTCCTACACCCTGGGTAGCTTTTACCTATATTAGCAAACTGGAGAAATTATTTCCAAAATCAAAATTATTCGGAGGATACCATCAATGGTATAAGGATTTGAATACCGTGCATGAAATCGATTGTATTTCAGGAGCATTTTTTATGGTAAGAAAGAAGGTGGTAAATGAGGTCGGATACCTGGATGAAGAATATTTTTTATACGGTGAAGATCTTGATTGGGCTTACAGGATTCGTTCGCCAGGCTGGAAAATATTATTTAATCCAAAAGTAAAGGTACTGCATAAAAAGAAGCAAAGCGGAAGGGCGCATACAGATAAAGAAAGAAAAATTAAATCAGAGCTTTATTTTCATCTGAATAACCGTTTATTTTATAGGAAAAATTTAGCTAAAAAATATGGACCTGTAACGACTTTTTTTGTAAACGCTTTTTATGTTTTTAGAATTTCAATATTAAAAACATTCGGAATATAGATTTATGAAAGTCGGTATTGACGCTAGGCTCTTCGGCCAGACCGGTGTCGGAGTATATATAAAAAATCTGCTCTATCAGCTGAACCGGCTAAAAAATCCCGGATTTATTTTTTATGTCTATTTTCTGGCTGAAGATATAGACAAAATTAATTTAAATACCAGACTCTTTAAAAAAAAAGTTGTTTATGAGCGTTGGCATACTTTATCAGAACAGTTCAGCTTTTGGCAAAGACTCTATCAAGACAAACTGGATCTAATGCATTTTACCTATTTCAGCTATCCAGTCTTTTATAAAAGAAGATTCATTTCAACCCTGCACGATACGACTCCTCTAAATTTTAAGACATTTAAAGCTTCTACCCGGAATCAATTAGTTTACGTCCTTAAACATCAGGTGTTAAAATATGTAATTTCGCAACAAGTTCAAAATGCAAAAATTATCATTACCCCCTCTTTTACCGTAAAAGACCAGCTGGTAAAAATATACGGCAATAAATATAGAGACAAAATTAGGCCGATTTATGAAGGAGTGGATTATGAACTTATTCAATCATCTGTTAGTTATCCCGGATTTGTTTCAGGATCTGATATGAGATTCCGAAATAAATTCGGAATGACGAAAAGGGATCATTTTTTCATCTACGTCGGTAACTTCTATCCTCACAAAAATGTCGAGAATTTAATCAAGGCTTATGCAAGAGTCGAGACGTCTGTCAAACTTATCTTGATCGGACCTGATGATTATTTTGCCTCAAGACTTACCCGGTTAATTAAACAATTTAAACAGGAGAATAGGATATTTATATACCACGAACCAAAAAAACAAGATTTGGTTTTTTTTTATAAAAATGCGTTAGGTTTGATTCACCCTTCAATGTCGGAAGGATTCGGGTTACCTTTGCTTGAGGCTGCTTATTTTAACCTGCCGATAATTGCCTCAAGAATCGACATCTTTACCGAAATTTTGGCTGATAAGGCAGTTTACTTCGACCCAAAAAATATAAATGAGATGTCGGAAAAAATTGACTATTTTCTTAAAAAAAAGCCCAAATTTGACTATCAAGGACTGAAGGTAAAATTTTCCTTTGCAAAGATGACTAAGGCGATTTTAAATCAATATAGGAAGGGCGTTGGTTTAAACCATCGGCAAAGTTACGGTAAAGGTTGATCCTTTGCCCAGTTCGGATTCGACATTTATCGATCCTTTGTGCAAGTCGGTAATCTGTTTTGAGATATAAAGGCCAAGTCCGGTTCCCGGGGTTCTGTTGTGTTTTGCTTCTTCAAGGCGGCCAAATTTTTGAAAAATTTTTGTCTGGTTATCGCTTGAGATACCCGGACCAGTATCCGTGATGTGAATTCTGGTTTTATCTTTACCGGTGCTAAAATGAATTGTGATTTTACCTCGATCGGGAGTGTATTTAAGAGCATTGCCGATTATGTTTTCAAAGACTTCAGTGAGTTTATCTTTGTCGGCGCTGACCAAAAGTTTTTCAGGATAGGGGACGAGAATAAAAGTTTGCTGTTTTTCGTCGGCTTTTATCTTTAAAGTATCAAAGACCTGCTTGACCAACTCGTACAAGTCAATATTTTCAAGCGTCAGTTCGAGCCTTTGACTCTCGATTCTGGAGATAGTCAGCATATTCTGGACAAGTTTGATGAGGTGTTCTATCTCCGATGCCGCAATCTCCAGATAACTCTTAACTTGAGGATTAAGGTCCGTGGATTTATTAAGGGTCATCCAGATGTAACTTTTGATTGCAGTTAGCGGAGTTCTTAACTCGTGAGAGGCAATTGAAACAAATTCATCTTTTAATATATCAAGTTCCTTTAGCCTAATATTTGTTCGTTCAATATTCTGGTACAAAAGGGTATTGTCAATCGCAATTGAGATGACTCCCGGCAGTCTTTCTATCAAATTTTCCTGATAGGCAAAATAGGGAGCGGATTCTTCTTTTGGGCTGATGATGAAGGCTCCGATTGCCTCGTCCCTGATGATAAGAGGATAAATATGGAAATACTTGATTCTGGCTATATCCTGAATTTTTTTGCAGACGCCTTCAGTTAAATAAGACTTGAAAATGGCAAACATATTATCGGTTCTTTGCATTTTTTGGTCATTGATTGCCTGGATAATGATGTTAGATTCGTCCGTAAACGGCACTTTGAGAGAGTAAATAGCCCTTAGCAAATCGGAATCTATCTGGCTCAATGATTTATTCAGCGAAACGGCAAGCGGTACTAATAATCTGTTTTTATTGTCTTTAAGCAAAATATAGACAGCTTTAAATCCGGCCTCCGATACTACAGCATCTGTAACCTGGTGGGCTACACTTTTAATGTCGATGACCGAACTTAAGACAATCTCGTCGATTTTTCTAAGCAACGCTAACGATTTATTTACTTCAGCAAGTTCAAGATTTTTCTTGTAGAGTTCTTCGGCAATGTGCTTGGAGTCGGCATTGGCTACGTTTTGGTCAAGCATAGTATTGTTTGATTATATCAATGGCGAAGTAAACTTGGGAGTTGATCTTCAGGAATCTGACCTTTAAATTTCCCTAGGGCTTCTTTGCAGACTTCAACCGAAGCTTGACCGAAAAGCTGCTTATATTGATCTACCAAGTTTTGTAAAACTTGAGTCGCATTACCAATAAGAGAGACTTCCCGTTTTGGCCAGTCGATCTTTAACCCCTGTACTTTATTAGCTTGTTCAATAGCGATTGGACCAATAATATTTTCCTGCTCTTCAATTATTTTTTCAGCTATTTTTGCAAAAATATTCATATTACTTAAATCTAGTCATAACTGTTGAAACCGATTAAAGCTAATGACGTGATCAAAAAAGAGGTTGTGTACATTAAATCAACAGGTCCTGAATTATAATATGTTCCCAAACCTGCTTTATAAAGAAATGTAAAATCAGTGATATATTGTGTAAATAGGGCAATTAAAATAAATAGAATTCGATTTTTCATTTTGCCACCTAGAACTCCGCGAGAAAATTCATAGACTACTAAAGTAATTGAGATCGTTACGGCCTCTCCGAGCGGATATCCAAAATCCAGAAAAGTTCTAATAGGATTTGTAATATCGACAGACAATTCTTGTAAGAACAAATTGAATGAAATAATTACCATTATTATAGGAATAAGTACTATGATCAATTTTCCCCACATGGTTCTAAGTTTAAATTTGGCGCCGGTTGCCTTTGCAAGTGAAATTACTCCTAACGCGTATAAAGGAATAATCGAGAAGTAACCTATATCAGCTATCGATGGATAAGGTACTTCAATTTTTTGAATTACATTATAATAAGTCCAAGTAGTCTGACCAAACCACTCACCTAACAGACCCAACGAAAAATAAATCAATCCCCGACCAACATAACTTTTAACCCCTCCCCACTTTTTTGAAATTAAAAGTCCGTTAACGCCTCCTGCGAGCGCAATGAAAGCATAGATAAACCCAAATAGATAATTTTCTTGGGTTTCACGCACACCCGAAATGTATATTTTTAACCACCAGAAAAATAAAATCAGGTAATAAATTATTAAAATCCGTGCTAATCTAGATTTAAGTACGGTTTTATACATGTTTAAGATAAATTTAATATCATTTTCAACTGAAGTCAAGCAATTTTATTTTTAAAGAGTTTAATCCGCCACCCATGCGATATTTAATATTTAGTTTTACTTTAGATTTAGCAATTATTGGTTGTATAGCTATGATTTTATCACCGTTTAATGCATTGGTGGAATTTAATTTTAAACTTTCAGTTAAAAATATTTGACCGGAAATCTTAAGCCCATTAATTTTGCTATTCTTCGATAAAGTGAATATGACATCTTTATCAATAGATTCTTGGACAATTCCATTATTGAATTCTGATGTTACGATTTCTACTAAATTACTGACAAGCTTAATAGCTGATTTATACCAACCGGCTCTATCATTAGAGTAAAAAGGCCATTCATGTTTGGGTGCAAGAATTTTGTAGCCGTAATATTTATTATTCGAGTATACAAGTTGGAGGAAAGTTCTATATTTTTGGGGAATTAATCGGCTGTGATTATCAATTACACCTTTTTGATAAAGTGAATTTATCGCAGGAAGCTGCAGTTCGTCTAAAAGTCCGGTTTCAATTATTTCTGCGATCAATACATCAACTTTTTTAGGTAGCGGTACTTTTAAAATATCCCCTTCTATTACCTTGATGACCTTGGTTAAATTATTTGCTTCAATACTTTTTCTTAAAGACTCTGCCAGGAGATGGTCAATTTCAACAGAATAAACTAACTTTGCTCCCGCTTCTGCCGCAAAAAAGGAAAGAATTCCGCTTCCGGCACCTACATCAAGCACAGTATCTCCATGCTTTACTATTTTATTAATTGCTTTACGAAAAGTACTGGTTCTAATTTTATCTTTAAGACACATATAAGGAAAGTCAGTGTTAGACCAGATTTCTACCATATTTACTATCCACCAGTTTTGATTAATAACCATCCTAAACCAACTATAATCACAAGAGAAATAATTTTTTCAGTTGCAGGCCAAGTTGAAAATTTTCCCGAAACGGCTGCAACACCAATAATAACAATTAAAAACCATAGGATTGTTTGAATTTCTGCAGAAATAATTTTAAACTCTTGTAGATATTTGAGTGCTAACCAGTAAGATACTATTGCTATCGATACCCCGAAGGTTGATTTGACAATTTCCGGCCAGATAATTCTACCTTTTTGCCAAATTTGAGAGGAATGGATAAAAAATTGAGTATCACCCCAGCCGGTTATAACTGTTAAAATTAATAAGATTAAAATAGAGATGATGTTATTCACCTTATATTTATCCAACCCCCGGACTTATAAATAGCTAAGACAAGAGCAGATGCAGCTGAATAATCTACTTTAATTAAATTCATTTTAACTTTAAATCTATTTTTATTCAGAGGAAAATTACGCGTACGGCAAAGGTCGGTTAACGATTCATTGACAACTTTAATCAAATTAGTTTTTACCGACTCTTCGGTAATTCCAATTTCTTCATGTTCAACAAAGATTCCTCGTCCGTCGTCTATCTGATACCAACCTAAGGCAGCCCCGATAAATTTTCCCACCTCACGACTTCTTATTTCGGCCTTCACAACGTATAAGCGATTTCCATACTCGCTTCTTTTAGGTGCATATTTTTTTACTTTTAATACTGCGCCTTTTGGGATTATTGAAGAGATATAAATAAGATTGTAGTTATGAACTCCTGCGAGTTTTAAAGCAGCATCAAAAGCAGAAAGTGGAGTTTTACCGTGTCCTGCTCCTGTTGTAATTGTGATGACCATAGTTTTAATTTTTAACCTTAATGGTTTAATTCCTCGCAGCTTGCTGCGAAATGTTTGTCATCCCCGCGCAGGCGGGGATCCAGTCTGGATTCCCTCCTCAGAGGGAATGACAGACTAGATACCTCGACGCTCTGCGTCGAGGAGTTTCATTATAGAACGATTGCGTAATTAGCAATCAATTTGTCATTCTGGCTTGTCCAGAATCTACAAATTGATAA
>Ga0155064_133_pt1 | contig 43040 bp, 40 predicted proteins | sample RifCSPhighO2_01_FD_106032 | JGI IMG/M metagenome (GOLD analysis project Ga0155064, IMG submission 106032) | Candidatus Roizmanbacteria bacterium RIFCSPHIGHO2_01_FULL_39_12c | reverse complement strand
CGAGATACTCCCAAATATCAAGATTGAAACGGTCTTTGTTGGTTTGAGAATTTCTCTTAAGGGAGATCTTATCTTTAGCTCCCAGCCGGTTTTATCGATGATTATATTGCTCTCGAATTCATAAAGCTCTTTATTTTCTTTATAGCTCACTGATTCTGTATAAAGATCGTTGAGTTTACCTATTTGATTTTTTAGCGGACTGGCAATTATCCTATTTCTTTTGTCGATGAGGATGAAGTATTCGCCATTCTCCGGATTTGCCACTTTCTGCAAGCGTGACGAAAGAGAATCAAGATTAAGTGAAAAAACCAAAACTCCCATGATCTCGTTATTTTCCGGTGAATGAATCGGTGTTGATACTACCAATGCTTTTCTTTTATCCAGGGTTTTAGTATCAAATAAATTGGAAGTGTAAACTTTCCCTTCGCTAGCCTGCCTGAAGTAATCCCGATTATAAAAATTATCTTCGGTCAATATTGTATGAGGGTAGACGTTCAACAGATCCCCGTTTTTATTTAATGCCAAAGCCAATCTAATATTTGCATTACCGTCTATCACTAAGCGAAGTACTTCCCTGATTAACTCTTTATCATCTGCGGCCATAGCTTCAAGTAAAATCCTGCTTTGAGTTGCATCGGTTATGGATTTTTCGACCGCTTCTAAATTTGAATCAAGCAAGAGCTGTCCGTATTCCAGTTTGTTTTTTAATTCGCGGTCGACAAACTCTTTCATATTCTGCTCCATCAACCAGATCACGCTTGCGGTTATTACGGTTATCAGCAGAATTCCCAGAAAAATGGGTGGGATTATCCTTTTCTCCAACCTCTTCTGGACAGAAAGCGTATCCCAGACAGGAGTCAACAAAGCAGTAAGACCCAGTATCAGGACAAAAAAGGCCTTGGTCCAGGATAAATTACCGGCAAACCAAAAGGATAGAAGCGTGAATACGGCACCATACAACATCATCGTAAGCCAAAAAGCTCTTCTTTTCTTGTTTCTTGTCCACCAAGCTAGGACACTGAAGACTAATGCCAAAACTATCAGCAGAATAGTCGAGTAAGGATTAAGTTCAATTATATTTTCTATAATCCAAGGCGCACTTACTCGATTAAGTAGCGTAATTGCAGATCCTACCGAAAAAATACTGATAAAGAACAAAAGCATCTCGATTCCTCTTATTTGAAAGATGAGATTTAATATCAGACACACTCCCGCCAACCCGAAAATAAATCCCGTACCAAATTCACCGATTTGGTACCGGCTGAAAGCAAAAGCTAAATAAGTGCCTGTCAATATATAATGAAAAACTCGGTGCCAGATTTTTGACAGACTATTTCTATAAAGGTCAGTGATGATCAACCCTGCTCCCCCGGCGACAAAACTCACCTGCATCGGCAGCATCCAGTATAAAAAACCGGCAGAATTTAAACGAGCAAAATACTGGTTAAATAACAATAGGGAAAATCCTGATGCGATTGAAGCAATAGCGATAAACCAGTCAAAGACGCTTGCTACATCGATATGTGCCTTGGGCAATTCGCTTACGATATAACTTTGATTGGCAGTTTCTTTGATTTCTTTTCCGTTTATTAGTTGTCCGGATAAGGAAGGTTCAGCCGATTCTTGAATTTGTCCTTTTTTTGATAAATGCAGAACTCTTCCCAACTCCTCTTCGGTAATTCTAAATCTACCCTTACCAACTCTTATTCCTTTAAGCCTACCTTGTTTTAAAAATGTATAGATGCTGTTGGTGGAAAAACCTAATATATCTGCTACCTGTTTCACTGTATAGGTCTCGCTCATAATTTTTACCGATCGTAACTCATCCCCTCAATAGCGGGAGGCGCGTGCGAACGGTTATTCCGCTCTAGCAATCAAATGCGTAGCGGTATAGCCTTCTAACAGGCCAATTTATAAGATTTTACAAGTATTTACCAAATTTTTACAAGTTGTTACAAGTATATAACAATAATATATAGTCATACTTTATTTATATATATAAAGTCCTATATTTGTCAAGTGGTATTTAGATAAATAAGTATTAGGTTGATCTAAAGCCCTAAAGGGTAATAATTTGGTTAAAGCCCGTAATTAGCGTAGTGTTTAATTCAGATACATACTCTAGTCTTTGGAAGTGGAAATACTAAGATAACTCAATAAGTAACCTGTAGTATAAAATTATGTTAAGTATCAACCCGTAGTAGTTGTTAAAAGGAATAAAAAGATCTTAAGATTTGAACAAGTTGGATTTTATAAAATAGGGCTGACAACATGCCAATTATTAAAAAAGGGCCAAAAGCAATTTTGCTTCTTAATTTTTTCATTTTTAGAGTAATTAATATTAACCCTATAGTCGCACCCGCGACAAAGCCTATATATAATGCCATCAATCCGGCTAGAGTACCCAACAAAAATCCCAAACTAAAGGCAAGTTTTACATCGCCGAAACCCATCGCTTTTCCTTTTGTAATAAGAAAGAGCAGCAGTATCGGAGTCATAACCAGAAATGCCGAAACTATTTGGTTTAAAAATTTTGCGGGAGTAATTCCTTGTGTTACTAAATACAAAAAAGAAAAAGCGAATAAAGCCAATTGAACACTATCGGGTATTATCTGATATTTAAAGTCTGCAAAAAAAATCACCACCGATACCGACACTATTCCCAGTAGCGCAACCAGCATCAATGTCTGGTTATGCAGAGTCAAAAGCGCCTCTCCTATTCTCTCGGTTTTCCCCGGCATGCTATATTGTCCCGTCTGATTAGCCCACACTATAACCAAGACAAACATCACCCCGGTGACAAACTCAACCACAGGATAAATAAAAGAAAACTTTTTACCGCAGTATCTGCACTTAGCACCAAGATAAAAATAACTAAAAATCGGCACCAGATCATACCAAGACAATTTCTTCTTGCAATGGTCGCAGCGTGATCGTCCCGTTATCTTCTCTTCAGCAGGCAATCTGTCAATCAAGACGTTTAAAAATGACCCGATGGCAATACCTAATAAAAATATTAAGATTAAAAACATAAAATTAAATCATTAACTTAAAATCTCCCTCATCGTGCGGTCCTATCAGCGCCAGATTTAGTTTTTCCGGCCGGAAAAACTCTCTGGCTATTTCAATCAACTCATCCTTTTTGACATTCATAATGGTTTTAAGTACCTCCTCCACTGTTACAACTTTATTTTCCAAAATCATCTTTGTCCCATACCAGGTCGCCACAGCCGAAGAATCCTCCATCGAAAGCATAATCCTACCTCTGATCATCTCTTTCGCCCGCTTTATCTCCTCGTCGTTTACCTCGCCGGCAGCAATTTTTTTATGCTCCGCAAGTATTACTTTTATTGACTCTTTTATCTTCTCTTTATCATTTGTTACACCTGCCTGGGTTGTCATATATCCAACATCCAGATGCGACTCTCTGTGGGTTGAGATATAATAACAAAGACCTCTCCTTTCTCTCACCTCGATAAAAAGCTTCGATGACATACCTCCCCCAAGTATCACCGAAAGGACCGAAAGAGCGTATTTTTTTCGATCAAACAAGGAAAAAGTTCGAAATCCGAGTGAAAAATGCGTCTGTTCGGTTTTTTTGTGCTTAACCAAAATATTAGGTTTGTCTTGCTTTTCCACGACTTTAGCAAAACTAAAATTCTTAACCTTAGATTTCCACTGTCCCAATTTCTCCTCAATTATCTGCAAATAACTTTTCCTTTTTAACTTTTCACTTTTAATCTGATTTAGTCCTCCCGCCACGACCAACACCGCATTTCTTGGCGAATACAACTGGTCCATAAAATCAAAAAAGGTCTGCCGGGTAAAGCGCGTAACGGTTTCTTTCGTTCCCGTCGTATCAAATCCCAACGGATGTCCGGGATAAAGCAGGTTTTCAAAAAGGTCTCCCACCTTTCTGGCCGGGCTGTCCTCGTACATATTGATCTCCTCGACAATCACTCCCTTCTCCTTCTCTATCTCGGCCGGCTCCAAAAGGGGATGCCTGACCATGTCCGCCAAGATATCAAGCATCATTGCAAAATGTTTGACCATGCCTTTGACCCAGTAGCCGGTGTGGTCTTTGGAGGTAAAAGCATTATTTACCGCTCCCATCCCTTCCAGCAATGATGAAATGGCAAAAGCACTGGGATATTTTTTTGATCCCTTAAAAGGAATGTGCTCAAAAAAATGGGCTATCCCGTTATTTTGCTCATTCTCATACCTTGAACCCGCGCCAAAAAGCAGAATCGTGGTTAAAGTAGGAAAGGCTTTGGTATTTATCAGAATTACTCTCAATCCGTTGGCAAGTGTAAACGACTGTGGTTGCATTTTAATGTTTGATTAAAAATAACCTATACCCGTCTTACTCCGATTTGCAGCTCTCTCGGAGCGCGAAAAAGCGGATTATACTTCTATTAATTGAAATCGCAATCAGTATATACCCCTCCTTAGTTGATTTAATAAGATATTTTTAGTTGAAAATTTGCAAAATCAACTAAGACGGGTATAGATGAGTATATACTGAGTAACTCGGTTACAAACCTTAAGTTATCGAAGTATACTCTCAATTAAAAGTTATGACTATCCTTTAAAAACTACAGCATGGCTTCTCAAAAATTCCGTATCAAAAGTTTCCAAAAAACCTTGTCTGCCAAGAATCGGAGGCACTTCGTTTCTATCTAAAAAGCCTATTGGAACTTTTCGCTTTATTTCACCTATCTTTGCCGTAATTCTTGATTTTAATAAATAAATTGTTTGATTTCCTCCCACACCCATTGTGATATCTTTTATACAATCATGCTCAAGCGATATCTGTAAATCATTCGATAAATAACTTGGCAGTATGCTAAAATCTGCCCCGGTATCAACCACCATCCAGGTTTCGATCCAAAGTTCTTTTTTAGGAATCTTAAAAGATACTTTCGCAACGGGCCTAAAGACTTGACCAAAGTAGCTTTTTTCGCCATTCTCATAGTCGAATTTTACTTCCATAAAATCAGTGAGTGCGCTTTAGGTAAATAGGCAATTTCAGGAGTCTCTTTAGGAAACTTTTTCCTGATTTTTTTTAATATTTCGGCCGCTCCTTCTCCCGTCTTAGCCGTAAACACTTTGCCCGCCGCCAGTATTACGTGTTTCCCCCTGTAGCGGGGGTTTTTGAATATATCCGGCATAGTAACTTTTTTTTTCATTCTCCAAGTTTACCATATTTTTGGACTTGAAGGCTAATTCCGCAAATTCTTTTATACGCATCTTACTCCGATTTGCAGCTCTCTCGGAGCGCGAAAAAGCGGATTATACTTCTATTAATTGAAATCGCAATCAGTATATACCCCTCCTTAGTTGATTTGATAAGATAACTTTAGTTGACAATTTGCAAAATCAACTAAGACGGGTATAGATGGGTATATACTTAGTAATATCAAATCCGCTTGATTAGATGTCATGCTGAATTTATTTCAGCATCTGATTTAAAATAGCAGATCCTGAAGCCCATTCGACAAGTTCAGGGCGTACTAGTTCAGGATGACAACAAAAGTATCCAACAGGATTTGATATAACTCAGTTGCAATCCCTTAAGTTATCTAAAGTATATATACCCGTCTTATGCTGGTTTGCAACCCATCGGGTTGTCAAAGCAGCTTAGAGGGATATATATTCGAGTGAAGCTCCGCCGACTATGGTCGGCGGCTTCTTGATACAATAATTGAAGTGGCGGAGCTGAAACCCCGTACCGAAGGCGAACTCTCTTTTATTTAACCATTCATCTCCCGACTGTGGTCAGGAGCCTTCTGGTACCGGGGTAAATTAATTTGCGAGTGGTATACCTAATTTTTGCTATTTAGTCTTTATTATTTTATATTTAAATTATGGCTCTTTATTCTTATACATATCAAAAACAACCAGCTATAACTATTCCCCATTCCCAAAGGCTCACTAATATCCTCATCCATACCCTCGCCGCATCTTTCTCTTTATTCTTAGTTTTATTATCGACTCTGCTTATCAATAATTACAATTCATCGTTCGCTTCTCCTATCTCCGGCAATTCTCAAATGAAAGAGTCGGGATCAGTGAAGCAATTGAACAAAGAGTCATTGATTTTAACTCCTACCTCTTACCGTCTAACCAACGGCCGTGGGCAAGATGGTAATTACATCCAACCGCCTACTCCGGCAATTTCAACTAATTCCAACCCGCTTCGCCCAAGTTCCAGCGAGGCGAGCCGGTTTCAACCAGTCTCAACTAAATCTCTCTACACCATCGCCGTCATCGGCGACTCGATGGTCGACACCATGGGAGAAGTACTTGAATATCTCGATGAAGCTTTAAAAAATAAATACCCGGATAACAAGTTTCTTCTCTACAACTACGGCACCGGCGCTCAAAATGTCGAGACAGGTCTTACTCGTTTTGCAAGCCACTTTAAATACCAATCCCGCGACTATCCCGCTCTCCCTGAGCTTAAACCGGATATATTAATTGTTGCCTCTTTCGCCTACAATCCCTTTACACCCCACGACCGTGACCGCCACTGGTTGACACTGACTCAATTAGTACAACAAGCCCAAACCGTATCAAACAATGTTTATCTTTTAGCAGAAATCGCCCCCCTGCGCCGTGATTTTGGCAAGGGTCCGCAAGGGGTAAACTGGTCAGATGACACCAACTTCGAGCACTCGGGAAGAATTATAGAGCAGCTGCAAAACACTGTCGGCCTCTCGTCGACTTTAGGAGTCCCTCTTATCGATGCTTTTACTCCGTCTCTCGCCTCAAGTCAAGAAGGTAGACGCGAATATGTCAACTCCGCAGATGGGATCCACGCTTCAGTCGAGGGCCACCGCTTCATGGCGGAAATAATAGCAGACGCTATCATTTTGCCTTAATTTAATCAGCTGGCACGAGTGAAAGGGATCCCATAAGCAAGGATTAATATTCTGAGTAGAGATTATCTAAGCAGAACCAAAAATAAATCTGAATACTTATGGCAATGAAACTCGTGACGGAATCTGATTAATTTTAATTTTGTAATCGCTAAAAATTAGTTCTTAAAATACACACACACCGGTCCTCCGACTATGGTGGGAGTTGGAATTATAGTGCTAAAAGGCGGTGTTGGACTATTAAATGTCGAAGTTGGACTAAGAGGATTGGTCGGAGGAATTGTGATCGGTTGTGTAGGTCCAATCGTCACCGGTGTAGAAGACTTGGTTATCTCAAATTGATCCGTTATCCGCCCGGAATTTTCCTTAAAATAACCGCGCGCTTTGTTGGGATTGCCGTCTACGTTGAAGGTGATGAATAACGCACCAAAATCTCCCCCCTGATCCGAGGTATTGACACTCGCCCAGATGTAGTTGCAGCCCGATCCGCCTCCGTAGGGATAAGTAGTAGGCAGACATCTGTCTTGATTTCGAAGGCCTTGCCCACCGGATCCTGACACAAATACAAATGTTTTGCCAGGAGCAACCAAAACACTGTTGGGATTACTTGGTACCCCGTTGACTACCGGATGTTGCGAGGCGTCAACTGCCAAAGCTTGGATATTGGTCAAGGTTTTTGTCCGCTCATAGGTATGCTCATGGGCTGTCGCAATAATTGCACCCTGTTGTCTGCAGGTTTCATACACTTCCCATCCCATCTCATCGCCCTTGGTCCCCAACTGCAGAGTGCTTTGGTTCTTATGCCAGGAGCAGACCTTCCAGATATGATTATCGGATTGAAGCTGGTTTTGAATGAAAGGCGCGTAGGTACTTGCCCCAAGCTGATTACCCTGCAGCCCCACAAAAACCATCCTTAAACCTTTATATGTTACCGAATATAACTGATCGTTTAGGTCTGGATTGTCAATATTTACTCCAATCCTAGCCAAGCGATCTTTTTGAAATTTAGCGTAGCAACCGTCCGGATCCGAGCATCCTTCATTCCACGAGGCAGAGTCGTGGTTGCCGACGCTGACGAAATAAGGAAAATTTGACCCAAGGATCTGATCGATCCTCCCCCACCAGCCTGCCGGATTGTACTGATAATCAAAGTCGCCCTGATGCATCACGGCTTGTGCGCCTTCCGTCTTAATATTGTTTAAAGTACTGGTGAAGTTATTTCCCAATCCCGTATCTCCGATGAAAGCCACTTTGAAATTCGGATCAGTCGAAACCTGAACCTGGGCATCTGTAAACCGGACAGACAAAAATAAAAAAACGAAAACAAACTCAAGCAAATATAAATATTTTTTGAGCATATCTTATTTAAATTGCGAGGATTCCTTTGGGTGTTAATTTTTAATAAATTTTCACTGCATCGGAAACTCCACCGTTATTTCAGTCTTCCCCTCCTCTGTTTCAGAAAAAACATTAACCTTTTCCCCATTTCTCTCTGCGCTGAGATAAAGGTCATTGACCATCTTGTCTATCGCCTCATCTGTAATAGTCCAACCCATGCTGATCAGCTTTTGTTTGTACCAGATCATCACCTCATGCGGAGTCTGCTCGGTTGAGTAATAAGCCTGATAACCCATATTGCCTTGATCCTCTTTTTTGTAAGAGTTTTCTATCGTTGAAGCGCTAGACTGAGGAAAAGTCGGAAATCCATCAACCAGTCTTCCCTTAGCTTGAGTCATTCCCGGTTCTACCCGGGTTTTATTTCTTTGTGTAACGATTAATGCTGTCACTACCAAACTAATAAAAACAAAAAATAGGATGATTTTTTTGGTCATATCCTTACTATAATAATACTCCTATAAAAATGCAAATGGAATAACTATACCGCTAGCAATTCAATTGCTATACCCATAGCACTCCGATTTGCAGCTCGTCAGAGCGAAAAAGCCGATTAGATGAGTAGATACTGAGTAATATCAAACCCGCTTGATTAGAAGCTATATCAATACTCGTCACTCTGGCTTGTCCAGAGTCTCTAAACCTCTTTTAGATTCTGGACGCGCCTTCGGCTTGCCAGAATGACGTAAGTAGCCAGGTTTTGAAATAGGCTCTAGATGTCATGCTGAATTTATTTCAGCATCTGATTTAAATTAGCAGATCCTGAAACTATACTTCTATTAATTGAAATCGCAATCAGTATATATACCCTATCTTACTCCGATTTGCAGCTCGCCAGAGCGAAAAAGCGGATTAGATGGGTATATACTGAGTAACTCGGTTACAAACCTTAAGTTATCGAAGTATACCCCTCTAAGCTGATTTGATAAGATAACTTTAGTTAACAATCTGCAAAATCAACTAAGATGGGTATACTGTTTATCTATATAGTTCTATTTAGCTTTAGATTGATCTGCTTGAATTTTTCGCAAATATTTATAAAATTTCCTTATGGTTGGTAGATTTAAATCCCCCCCGCATGGTGAGTTTCAAAGAACTCAAAAAGACATGGCCCAGTTAGCAATGGAAGAAGTTGTTAGCGCATTTATAGGTTCAGGAATGGGTCGAGACCCGGCAGAAAAAGTTGTTTTAAGTGCTGCGGGTGATTCAATGACTCCTGATGGAGTTTCAAGAGCGGTAAGGAGTAGAATTTCTCCCAAATTAATGAAAAAATTAACTTCTCCTAAGAAGTAAGTGTTTGATATTCAGCTTGCAAATTAGGATATTCATGGTATAAATAGTATAAGTAATTAAAGCTATGATTGACTCCCTGCAATATCAAACAACTCAAGACTCCTCGCCCAATAAAAAAAAACCTTGGCTTATAATTATTATTGTCGTGCTGCTTCTTGGAGCTGTAGGCTTTTACTTTTATAATCAGTCTAATAAATCCGAGCCCGAAGAGCCTAAGATGGAAAAAAATCTGACTCCCACTGAAGCTCCCTCTCCTACTCCGGAGATTGATAAAGAATCTGTAAAAATCCAGGTTCTCAACGGCACCGGCACTCCCGGAGAAGCCGCCTCCGCCGTCGAAGCTCTAACCGGAGCCGGCTACAAGGAGGACAATATCGAGACCGGCAATGCTGAGGAATACGATCATGCAAAAGTCTCAATCCAGGTCAAGTCAGGATTCGAAGCGGCTGCAGAAGATATTAAAAAGGCATTAAGCTCTTTCTTTGACGATATCGAAATCGATTCAACTAAGCTCGATGAGGATAGCGACTACGATATTGTAGTTACCACAGGTGGAGAAATCTACGAAGAGCCAACAACCGCTCCCACTACAGTCCCAACTAAAGCTACGACACCGATTACTACTCCTGTTACTTCTCCAACCACCGCCAGCACACCCATAACATCCCCATCGACTTCTCCAACTCCTTAATTTTACATATGATTAACTTCATGTGACTCTTATCACAAATTTAGCCTGTTAAATCAAATTACGCTTGACAACTTATTTACACCAATCTATTGTTAAAATAGATATTTAAATTTGCTATGGTTAACTTTCTGCTTAAAGAAAATAAATTTACGCTATTGCTTTCACTTATTGCAGTTGTTTTAGTGGCAGCTTTTGGTATTCTAACTTACCAATCCAATCAATCTTATACCTCTCAAGCCGCATACAGGGAAAATTTAGTAAGAGGCTGTTATTACAAAATGGGGTGCCCTCCGATCAATCAAGGCAGGCAAACAGTCTACAAATGCCAACCAGTTCTCGTCTGCCCGACTCCCACTTTTTCGCCCAGCCCAACTATTGTCAGAAATTTTCTCGACTGTAATGATTGCACAAAAGCCGGGAAATCGTTTCTTTGTCTGGATACCGTGGTCAAGATTAGCTATTGCTCTGATGCCAGGTCAATACTCCCAAGCGCCACCTGCGCAATCTGTATCCAACCAACACCTTCATATCCGACTCCTACTGTAAAAACCTGCCTTCCTCCTCCATCTTGTCTATTCTCCGAACCTCGCTGTCTTCTCCCGGAGCCTATTGAAGGCTGGTGCAAAGTTACTCCATCGTCCCCCATATCTCCTAAAGCTAGTTTAACCAAAATTCCTACCCAACAAGTCACCTTCTACCCAAATCCCCAATAAGTTTCTTTGATCTGCCAATCTTCCTACGACCGCTTCAATAGTAGAGAGATCACCCGGACCGGTTAAATAATACTAATTTTAAGGAATATACAATTAGCTTTGTTTTGGTAAATTGTAGCTATCTCTACTCAATATTGAATTTATTTATATTATAGGATATAATTTACCCCTAGATATGTCTGAACAGGTAACTAAATTAGGTCTAAAAGATAGATTATCACAAAGTCTAAGCTATATTCCTATTCCTCAAATTAGAGAAGAAAAACTCCGGGAACTTGAGGACATATCTTTTGAGTTAGACCCGACCGGATTGCCTCAGTTTAATCCTGTTGAGATTGATCAATCTTATCTAAGATCATTGAGAATTAAAGGTATAGATCCTAAAAGATTTAAGGTCTGGTTTAATTCTTTGCTCCCGTCTGACAGGCAATTAGCCCTAAAATTGATCGACAATCTTACTTACGTCAACGAACAGGATCTTCATTCAAAAATGCTTGAAAGGCTTGGGTTTGCTCTTGATTTGTCGGGTAAACAAAACTTAGCCTGGATCGCAGTCAGCAGAGAAAATCAACCGGGTCATGTTTCTATCGGAAAAGAATGGTTTCCGTCGGGGTACCGAATATCCGATTGGTACGGGAAGCAGCTATCAACATTAGGTTTTGCGGAAATTATACCCGAAAAGAATACTCGATCAGAAGCGACTAGAAGCAATAGATTTAAACCTACCGATTGGTCTCACTTTATAAAAATTGAGGGAGAGCCGATTGATCTTTACCGAAATGGTGTATTTTGGGATGTAGGCGATTTTCCACCGGCTATCCGATTATTCAGTAGTGGTCAACAAAAAATCGCTCTAATTCCAAACATTCATGCTGTCAGCAATTATGCGCTTAAAATGTTTTTATCGCCGGAAAATAATCCAATCGGCTGTCTGGTGTTTGGCGAAGACTGGTCTTTAGGTTCATCCGTTAACTCTACTGCATCACGCTATCTTAAACCAACTATAAATCGACTTAAATTATTGTTGGAATTAAGCCAACATCTGGTCATAGGTTATGGTATAACAACAGTTGCCGCCAGAGAAAAAATAGATAAATTACTGCACGATGTTCAAACCGAACAAATAACTTTGCCTGCTGTTCGCAAACCTTATTTAGCAGACAATCCCATCCTTACTCTTTCTGATTTATTTAACGAAGAAGAGTTAACTAGAATTATATTAATGGTGCCCGATCTCATTAAATACATAGATAATTATGACTATGATTTAATTAATTATCCTCAAAGAGCATTAACCCATAATGCCATATCTGTTCCTGATAATATGCCTTATATTATTAGATTAGGACCCTGGCCGGAGATCAGAAAATTCCCGTTGATCTTACATCCGTCAGATAAATCCATGTGAAGATCATAGAATGTTGAGTTTGAAATAGCAGTAATCTCAGTTCGTTTATTATAAAAAAATTCTAATCGGACTGAGAATAGGTCTTGCGAATGACCAGACACTACCCGTTGCAGCACAAAAAAGGTATTTATTCTTTAAATGTTTAATCACTTTAACTAATTTTGTTGTAGGCAACTTTTGAATAGGAGAATCAATAGCGATGCCATCAATATCAAATATAATTGCTTTTTTCACTGGTTCATTATATCAAAAGGGTTTGAAAGTCCAGTCCTCTCTCAAAATGTAAGATTATCAGAAAGTTCTATAAAGCGAGTTCAGGGATAGAGGGATCCTACGCGAAAAATTCTTGAAGCATTATCATGAGGGTGTTCGTCCTTTGTTTGTTTTTAAATATACCTCTCTTCGTTTAGCGTCTTTCATATTTCTATAAGCTTCATAATGGATCAGCTCTAATGGAATATAAGGTTTTGTAGCTTGTGAAAAACCTTTGTTATAATCTTCAATTCTAATTTTTAGATTGGTTGAGTAACCAATATAAATATAGTTTTTATGTCTATTGAAAAGAACGTAGACATATAAAAAGTCATAGTTTTTCTAGCCAGGTACCATTCAGCACCTGACTGCGGCAATAGTTGCAAATTATAAGCTAAGTTGCAGATCCCTACATTGTCTAGAGCGAAGCCAGGCGCCGCATGGTGCCTGGTCCAGGGGGAAGGATTCGAACCTTCGTAGCCGTGAGGCGCGAGTTTTACAGACTCGTGCATTTGTCCACTCTGCCACCCCTGGTATTTTAAAATCAACTTTCAAAGACTTTTTTCTTCTTCTATATTATACATAAAGCAGTGTGTTGCATGAGGTATTATTACCGATCCAAAAAATAATAATACCATGCCAAAACTAGCAGCAGCTTTGGACAATCAGCCATTTCTTTGTTAAAATAATACTTCACCTATGCTGGAAAAATTTAAAGACTGGTATCGCAATCTACCTGATAAAAAGCGCTATATCGAGTTCGTCACCGCAATTTTGACGGTTCCGGTTTTGATAACTGTAATTATTTCAAACGTCTCAAGAATCAACGAAGACAAAAAAGCCGCCAATACTACCCCTGCGCCTACTGCCGAAAAGATCGTCATCATCACCCAAAAAGACGAAAATGATATGCCTGAACCAACTAAAGCTCTGCCTAGCGAAGATCCTTCTCCCACCGACACACCTCAAGACTGCAAAAAACAAATCGGACCGATTAAAATCTCCAGTCCTAAGGAAGAAGAGATTGTGCAAAAAGAACCGGTCTGCGTAACTATCGACTATACTGTCGGCGAATACTGCGCCGCCGCTTGGTCATACCGGCTGGACAATAGCGGCTGGTCAGACTACACCAGCGGCTCATTCTGCTTCTCCAGTCTCCCCCCCGGCAAGCACGAGCTTGACGTCAGAGTCCAAAGCGTAGTCTCCGACGACGAAACCACCCTCGAGCGTACCTTTTACTACCAGATAAAAGACGCTCCAACTCCCAATCCTACTTCTAATCCATAGATTGAAGTTTTTCAATCTATTAAGTCCGGACTCAGCGAAACTGCACTAAAATTTCTCCATATAATTTCTGCAAAAAAATTTGCGGTGGGTATTATTTTTACTAAGGGGTGATTTCTTATTTCAGGCAAGTGGTCAACCGTATCGGTTGTTATTAATCTCCTAAATTGAGACGGCATACCATTTAATAAATTCCACATTTTATCAAAGTCAGTATTATCTTCCGAATATCCATCTTTTAGATGAGATACCACAGCAATAACGCTTCTAGCTCCGTGTTCAACAGCAGACATTGCAGCAAGATAAATGCTACTAAAGCTCACCGATTCATCATCGATGATTACAACATCTCGACCATCAACATTACCTACAAAAGCAGAGACTTCGGGATCTGATGTATCAGCGTTTAATTTTCTTGCTTTAATTTCAAATGCTATTCCCTTCCCTTCAGCTCTCTTATTATAAGCATCGGCTCTTTTTAACCCACCTGTATCCGTACTCATATAGACGGCGTTATCTGGATCAATTTCTATTTTAATTTCAGGAATCATCAAATGGCTAGAATATAAATTATCCCAAGGAATTAAAACCGAACCGGTAGTTTGCTCTGCATGAAGATCAAGAGTAATAATTCTATTTGACCCTAGCATTTCTAGTACTCTAGCCACAACTCGTGCTTCAATAGGAGTCCTTGCCTCAGCTTTTTTATCTCCTCGCCCGTATGCAAAATAAGGTAAAACAACTGTTATATAACCTGCTCCCGCAGTCCTAGCCGCATCAATTAAAAAAAAAGTTTCCATTAGTCTTTTATCAGGTTGCGGCCAGGGGTTATTAAAAATAACAACATATCGACCGGTCATTTCGGTTTTTATTCTGGAACTTCTTATGTGTTGATCAGGCCATTTATCTGTAGGATTATCAAATATCTCCACCTGCAATTCTTCTTTCCTCAATGTATCGAAACCATTTCTTTCACAGATTAGATCTCCTAATGCTTTTGAAGTTTGTCGACCGAGTTCTAAATTTCCGTTTCCGCAAAGTATTAATGGAGGCGGGGTAGTTACTCCGCTTTTTCTATCTTTAATTAAAAGTGGGCTGTCAAAACGACTAGATTCACTCAAATTCATACTATAAGATTAAATTAAGCCAATTATAGTAAACCGCTATCATTAATCAAGAGCTTTTAATCTATAAAAAATGCCCTACTGTATAAATAGCAACCGAAACTATTTTTGCAGTTATAGTATAGCCTATCCCAAGGCCATACTTTCCAACCGCTGCGGTTGGATTCCTTGGCCTTATAATAATCCAACCATAAATATCATCAATTATTGTTAAGCGAAATCAGGAAAGGAGAACTGTTAAATCTGGTCAATAAATTATTGAAAAATATCTCATCCGTAGCAATGTTAAGAAAATACAAATATCCCTTCACTCCTCAAGGGGTCTTGAGACGGCCGTTTATCATATTTTGAATTATTTGCAAAAATAACACTGGCTTTTTATGCAGGTTAGTGTTATACTTGGTTAGTTAAAGGAATTCTAATTAAATTTTAAGGAATCAAAAAGCTGGACAAACTCCTTATTTTCTAAAAGACTTCTTAACATACTTAAATTAACGTGAATAATAAAATCTTTATCGGCAATATCTCCCCCTCCACCAATGAACAAGATCTTCGCGATATGTTATCCGGTATTACAGAGGTAATATCTGTAAGGATGCCAACCGGAATGGACAGCAAAAAAAATGCCGGTTATGCTTACATTACTTTAGTCAATTCTGATAAAATTCAGGAGACAGTCCGCAAATTTAATAATACTCTGCTCAAAGGCAATAAAATCAAGGTTATAAAAGCGCATCCCATAGATCAGGATGACGCCTACTTCGCTAAACGATCGAGATATTTCAGATATAACAATTTAAAAAGAAGGTAAGGAAAATCGTTGGGAAATCCCGACTTCGTCGGGATGTCCCATAACGTAATCGTTAATGTCAATTGATATTAATTTGAATTCGATCGAAGTATAAATTTAATTGTTTTTCCCGTCATGAGCGTTCGCTTGCTTATCAATAGCTCATGACTCAATACAGGGAAAATTGTTGGGAAATCCCGACTTCGTCGGGATGTCCCAAATCGTAAAGGAGGTGATATTAAGTGGATAAAAATAAATTATTTGTCGGAAGTTTACCTTGGTCCATCAATAATGATTCGCTAAAAGCCTTATTCGAACAATACGGTGAAATCACCGAGGCGGTAGTTATCATGGATCGAAATAGCGGCAGATCAAAGGGTTTCGGATTTGTCACTTTTGCTAAAGCTGAAGACGCCCAGAAAGCTCTTGAAATGAATGGAAAAGACGTAGAAGGAAGAAGCATAGTCGTCAATACAGCCAAACCGCGCGAAGAAAGAAGCGGAGGCGGCGGCGGTTTCAGAAGCGGAGGCGGCGGAGATTATAGAAGAAATCGAAGCTTTTAAGCAATCTATATATCAATTATAACTCGTTCACTGTCATTTTAACCCTGAGCGAAGCCCCGTCTGACGGGGCGAAGCCGAAGGGGGAAGCATCTAGCGTGAGCGTTTTTTACTCTCAGCTCGTTTGCTTGATCTTTCGCTGTCGCTCAGGATGACAATTGAAACTCCCTGATCTTACGAATAGGAAATCCGCCGAAGCGATCTTCCTGCCGGCAGGCAGGAAATCTCCTTCGTTTTAGATCCCTTATCTAATTTATCCCTCCGAAGCTTTAGCGTAAGGAGGACGATAAGGGTATTTCGCGAAGGTGAAACAATAACGCAATTCCTGATATTAAGTTAACTTGTCGAAGATGTACGAAAATTTATGCATTCGTTGCGGTAAACCACGCTTAGTTGTAAAAACCTGGAAAGAAAATCTGGGATATTCTGTCGTGACAGCTACTGAAACGGCCTGTCCGGACAATGATTGTCAGAAAATTGTCACTGCTAAAAATAAAAAACAGCAGGCCCGTCATGACGCCTTTAAAAAACGCACCCGGCAAACCTTTCTCTCCCGCAGAAAAAAAATCAAAAAATAATATCTCTTTGACTTTTGTTTTTGTATTTGATAAGATTGGTCTTAAAATGAAAAAGCCTTTATTTTCGGCTTTAATATCACTGATTGGATTGCTTACTGTCATTTCTTTAGTAAGATCTGTACAGAGCTTCACTAAACCTGACATCTTTCAATTTTTAGATAGAACTATCCCGAATCAGTATATAGTCGTTTATAAAGATTCCGTCAAGGATACCGACTCCGTCACCAATGAATTAGAAAAACTTTTTAATCTCCAATCGCAATTTCGCTTCAACAAAATATTAAAAGGTTACACCGCGACTTTTACTCCTGACAAACTCGAAAAAATAAAAACCGATCCCAGAGTGGCTTTTGTCACCGAGGACCGTGAGATCACAATAGCCCAGTGGTGGAAACGAAAAAAAACACCGATTCCTACCCGCACCCCAACCAGAACTCCAACTCCTATCCAATCGCCAAGTTCAACTCCTACCCCTACCCTTAATCAATCACCAAGCGCTACTCCTACCGTCGGTGCATCAAATCAGACTATCCCAACTGGCGTCTCAAGGATTGGACTTACCGCCACCAATGAAGGCGCAGCAATCGGAGTTGCTATTTTGGATACTGGGATTGACCTTGACCACCCGGATCTATCAGGTAATATTGTCGCCGACAAAAGCTGCATCAGCGGCGCGTCCCGCGGTGACGACGACCACGGCCACGGCACCCATGTGGCAGGAACAGTCGCAGCGCTCAATAATTCTTTTGGAGTCATCGGCGTTGCACCTCAAGCCAAGTTAATCGCAGTCAAAGTCTTGAATCGTTACGGATCAGGCAGCTACTCGACTATTATCTGCGGTCTGGACTGGATCGCGCAAAATTCCTCAAATTACAATATCAAAGTTGCCAATATGAGCCTCGGAGGAGGAGGATCAAGTGATGGAAACTGCGGCAACAGCAACAACGACGCCTTTCATCTGGCAGTCTGCAGAGCGCGCGACGCCGGCATTACCGTCGCTGTTGCGGCAGGCAATAGTAATGCTAACGCCGCCAATTCCGTCCCTGCCGCCTATGATGATGCCGTAATTACCGTCTCGGCGCTCGCCGACTCCGACGGTCAACCCGGCGGATTAGGTCCAAATACTTCCTATGGCGCAGACGACACTTTTGCCAGCTTTTCAAATTACGGTAACGTAGTTGATCTTGGAGGCCCGGGAGTCAATATACTCTCTACCTTAAGAGGCGGGGGCTACGGCACCATGAGCGGCACCAGTATGGCATCACCTCACGTAGCAGGAGCAGCAGCCTTGTATCTTAAAATTAATCCGGGTGCCAAGTGGAATGAAGTCCGGGACGGCCTCATTTCGCTTGGAGAATCTCTTAACTTAGGCCACACCGACCCCTCCGGCCTCCATCCGGAAAAGGTGGTTAAAACCAACTCACTCTAATCATTCTCATTGTTATAAAAAATTTGTAAGAGTTCACAAGTCTTGACAAAACTGTATTGATCAATGTCGTTTCGACTGAAGTGAACGAAGCGAACGGAATGGAGAAATCTCTTTACAAAAACCCGCAAGAGATTCCTCGACTTCGCTCGGAATGACAACTGTGTCAAGAACCGTGAACTCTTACCTCACCTAATACCTCTTGACAACTTAGGAAATAGGTTATAAGATTAAAATATACCGGTCGTAGCTCATCCCGTCTATACCCGTCTTAGTTGATTTTGCAAATTTTCAACTAAAAATATCTTATTAAATCAACTTAGAGGGGTATATACTGATTGCAATCTCAATTAATAGAAGTATATAGCGGAGGGAGCGTACGAACGGTAATACCGCCAGCAATTTCATTGATGTAGCGGTTTACAATCCATGAACTCTTATCATCAGCAAACCAAAAAATATATTTTTGCCGGAGGAATTCTCGCTCTTGTTTCGGCGGTACTTTTAGCATCCTCCTACTTGAATTCTGAAAGATTAAATTTATTTGGCAAAGCCCAAATCAAAACCCAGACAGTCAAAGCCTGGAACTTCGATCGATCTAAAGAAGGATGGAAAACTCGCTTTACCAGAGATTCTAAAACAAAAAACGGCAATCTGGAAATCAGAATCGGTCAGACATTTTTTGCCCCTCTTATTTTTAACCGAAAGGTTTTCACCCAGATGCCGTTGCCTCTAAAATACTTCAGTATTAGGCTGGCTCTTCAAAAGCGTAAAGAAGTCAATATTCCAACCGCCGAGCCTACTCCGATCCCCGCAGATCCCTTAACTATAGAGGATATTCAGCTTTTATCTCTGCCCGAGCAGACGAATTCTCCTTCAGCTACTGACCAGACATTGGCCTGCACGGCCGAGATGAGAACTTGTCCCGATGGAACCCTGCTGCCTAGGGTCCCGCCAAGCTGTGACTTTTTACCCTGTCCCGTGAATCCCTCGTCTTTTTTTACTTTTGATCTGCAATTAAAGCTCGCCGGCTCACCTTTCTGGTCCAAGCCGATTCCTATTACCGGAAAGATCAGCTCTAACTTTCAGGAATTTACCGTCAAATTACCTATATTTAATCCGGTTGCGATCGAGGCGATCAAAATTGAGATGAGAAACGGTATAGGCCGGGGAGACATAGTCTTGATTGATTCTCTGAAGTTATTAAACGACAGATTTATCCCTCCAACCAGTCCGCCTTCGCCCACACCTATCAAGCTCGCAAGTTGTAATCAACTTTGTTCACCCGACGGAATAGCAAAACCGAAATGTGCTCCTGATCTGGAATGTACTCTTATCGGACCCTCGTCAATCACGCCGCCCCTCGGATTGCCCGAATCAACAAGCGAAGCGGTAAACATGCCTATCGCGTATCTTTGCCGCAATCCCAATAATCCCAGTGATTTGAATTGCGGTATGGATCTGACTCCTACTCCCACGCCGGCAGAACCCTGTATTCCTCCTCCGTCCTGCGCCTCCGGGGGAATCACCGACGAGCAAGGAAATAGGCTTTGGTGCGATCCTCCTCCAGATGTCCTCTGGTGTCCATCCCTAGAAACCACAGTTAAACCCTGTATTCCCAGACCCCCCTGTGCAGACGGTATCGACTCTCCGGATGGTTATCGAATGTACTGTCGTCCGCCTGATCGGTCAACAGCTGACATATGGTGTCCATTGAGCATCACTCCACAACCTGGCACAAGACAATAACACCAGTTCTTACACTCCCGGAGTGAAAGATGATAACCCCACTTGTACATCTTGACAATTTGTCAATTTGTGCTATATTTAAAGCATTATGAATAATATCGTCAAGGTTTCAGATTTCCGCAACAATATCTCCGATTACCTCAATCGGATTATCTATAAAAACGAATCTTTCTTAATTAAAAAAGGTAATTCTATAGTCGCTAAAGTAACAATCTATAAAAAAACCGGTGAATCAATCCAGGACAAAATAAAAAAATATGCCGGAATTTGGTCTGTCAAAGATGCCGACCTTATAGGTAAATATGCCAGAAAACTTCGCAAAGAAGCTAAAATACTCAAAACATATACCCAAATTCTCAGAAAAGAAAAACCGAATTCATCAGTATGTTGGATAGCTTTCTGATAAAGGTTTTGCCGCTTAACTTAGTCGAGGCTATTGAATTCGTCAAGATTAAAATTGATCTGGAAAAGAAAAAAGTACCCTTGGCTCATTTTGATATTTTAATTGCCTCCAGTGCTATAGCTAACAATCTTACTTTGGTTACAAGAAATCTGAAGCATTTCCAAAGAATTAAAGGCTTAAAACTCTATACCCAACTTAGTTGATTTTGCAAATTTTCAACTAAAAATATCTTATCAAATCAGCTTAGAGGGGTATATACTGATTGCAATCTCAATCAATAGAAGTATATCAAAAACTTTAATGAGACAATCTAAATTATTTTCGTTTAACCTTATTTTATCAGCTGCGGTCCTGTACCTGATTTTAGTCCCTTATCCAATTCTCATAAACTCAATCAAGACCGGAAAAGCAACCTCCAAGTCAACCAACATAATAACTACGGACGAAGGAAATACTCTCATCCAAAATAATAGCGCCACAGCAATCACCAATACCGGCGGCAACACCAGCAATTCAAACTCGGTTACTACCGGTGATGCGAAAGCAATATCCGAAATGACAGTTAATAACGGCAGCGTCGAGGGCAGGCTGGAAGTTGAAGTCAATGGTGAGAAAAAAGAGATGACTGTCGACAAGCCCGGCGACTATAAGCTAGAATTGAATAAGGAAGGCGATGCGGTCGCCAGTGTAGAATCAACTACCCCGCCAAAATCCACCAATAAAAGCTTTTTTTCCCTGCTTAAATCTTTGCTCAACTCTCTGCTAAGTTTCTTTTAGAGTTGATCTTGATTCATTCAGAAACTATTTAGATACTTTCATTCCAGATTGTCATGCTGAATTTATTTCAGCATCTGCATTTCTCTGAAGTCAGATCCCAAACCAAGTTCAGGATGACTAAAAAAGCGTATCTGTGCTGTTCAGTATTTAAATCGAAAGTGGCCTATTTCGACTTTTTCAAAGAGCCCACACGCCGATACTGTGGGGGAAGAAAAAGTTATTTTAAACGAGAACTACGGTATCGAGCTTTTTAGATTATCTCCGCTCAATTTCTCCAAAAGAAGCTTAATCTCTGTCCTCGTGTTCTCCGCAGAAGACTAAATAATCTCTTAAGTAAAGTTTTCTTTTCCGGAAACTTTGGTATTTTCATGCCCCGGCTTGGCTTGGTCAAAAATTCCAGGCTCTCCTCTGCCTCGCGTCGTCTGACATACTCGACATACCATAACAGCGACAATGCGAATATCAAAAGATACAGCAGATTGATCCAATTGCCTTGCGACGGCAAAACGGTATTTTCCGCTGCCAGGACCGAACCGTCTCCCCGTTTATCGACTGCTTTGGCCTTTGCCGCAACATGCTTTGACTTCACCCTGAACTGGCTGTACGAGTCGTTGGAATAAAAAAGTTCTCCTGCGGTTGACTTGGCATCGGCATAGATTACGCTTTGATAATCTCCGCTTTTGGCAGTGCGGGGTAGCTTGATTGAAAACGCAAGCTTCTTGGACTTGCCCCCCTCGATCTCTTCCAGCTCAAATTTATTCTGCACCAGAATCTGATTGTTAAAGACTATGTTTTGATAAATTATCGTATCCAAGGCTTTACCTTCACCGCTATTTTTCACGTCAGCAAAAAATGTCAAAATATCCCCGGAGTAAACGTATTCGCCCGAATTATTCCCGGAGCTGACTTCAAGTACAGGGGTCAGTCCCGGTTCTGAAACTTCCTTTACCGACTCGGTTGTCGGTTCGGAATTATCTGCTGTAATCAAATAAGTCACAACCGAGAAACTATTGGATGACATGTCCGTTTCCGGATCCGGAGTTTGGATATCTGCCGTAGTCATAATCTCACGTCCGTTGTCTGCTGCTTCTACCGGTTTTACTATTGCAGCCGATAACTTTTGCCAGATAGTATTATTCCTACTTTGCGAAGTCAACTTATTGATATTGACCGAAATTGAGAAAGATCCCCCGCTTTTTGCTGACACGTCTCCGACAAAAAACTGCAGACTGTTGCCGTTTGCGGCAAACTTGGGACCCGAAACCGAGTTGAGCGAAGCTTCCGCAGGCAGAGCGATATTGAGAGTTACGTTTCTTGCCTCCTCATAGCCTATATTTTCGTAAGTCACGGTGTAGTTCAGACTGTCGCCGTAATTTACCTCCTCCTTATCGGCCGTCATCGACACCTGCAGATTGGGATAAGCAAAGACCAGATTCCCGCGCCAAGCGCCGAACAGGTTGATGATCGGCATGAAGAAGTTGCTGCCGATGATATTGGTATTCAGCAGGTTAAAAATATTGGCCAGAGCTATCGATCTGCCGGTTCGAATCCAAGAAAAGAGATTGTTCCAAGTGTTGTTTTGACCGCTGACAGCCGAGGCATGCACATCGGCATACACTTCGACGCTATTTTGATTCACTACGTCCGTATTTCCTCCGTTTGCTTCGCCGGTTATCGTTTGCGGGTTATTCAACTCATAAGTTGCCGACTCGTCTGTCTGGGGAGTGCTGGAGGCCGGATTTTCCCAGCTGTCCACCGTTCCCGACCAAAAGCCGAAGTTATTCAGTATCAGGAAATACCAGTTGGCCATGAGGATATTCAGATTGGCAAAGGTTGTATTTGAAGCATACGCTATGGCATCGCCGGACGCCAGCGACTGGCTGCTTTCATTGAGTTGAGAGTTGGTCCCGCTGTCGGCATTGGCATTGACGTCTGACGAAACCAAAGCATAGTTGTGGTTGCCGATCAGACTTTCATCATACAATCCGTTTTGCGCCAGATACTCCAAAAATCTGTAAGGACTTGGCACGATGATATTGCCGGTTAAGGACCCGAAGATATTGATGACGCCGAACAAGAAGTTGGAACCGATTATGTTCAGATTAATCAGATTAAAGATATTGGCTGTTGCGATCGAGTCGCCGGTCTGGATGCTTGCTCCTCCTTCATTGTCGCCGGCGCTATTTTGCCCGCTTATTGCGGTTGAGTCGGCGGTCAGATTAACCGTCGCTTGGTTGCTGTTTATAATATATACATTATTGGCGCCTTCCAGACTTGCGGACTGTTCGGCTATTTTCTGCTGGATCAGTTTCCACAATGCATTAAGATCAATATCCCCGCTTTGCGCATCGAAAATCGGCAGCAGGAAAAATTCGAAGTTGCTGCCCAAGATATTGCTGTTGACCAGGTTTGCTAAAGCTGCCTGTGAGATACTGTCTCCCGTCTCGATCATGGCGTCTCCGCCGGCCTCTGTAATCTCGTTTTGTCCGCTGACGCTTTCGGCCGACGCCGTCGCCTCAAGCGTCGCTTCATTCTCCATCTCGATTGTCAAACCGTCATTCCGGGGAGGAGTGTCGGCGACGGCTCCGGAGTCATTCTCAAGCCCTGCTTCATCAGTCGCCTCAACTACATTGGTATTGATCTGGTTTTGTCCGCTGGCTTGGGAGGCGGCATCACCCGTCTCAATCTCGGCATTGCCTGGCGCAGATTCAATCTCATTAACTCCGGTAGTCGAAACAGCATCGGATTCTCCGCTGACATCCGCTTCATTTGCAGTAGAAGGGTTACAATTTAAATCAATGTCAACATTACACCCTCCGGCTGTGACATCACCCTGAGTTGTCGTCTGTGATTCATTAACTGTTGCGTCTTGTGTTGCCTGGCTTGCGGCATCTCCTGTTTGGATTTCATTGCTGGTAGGCGGAGATTCTTGCTCTGGGGTTGAGTTTTCTTCAGTTTCTTGGTTATCGGTCTCGGGTTGAGGAGAAGGATTAGACTCCGGTTGAGAAGTTGATTGTTCTTGCGTGCTTTCCTGTGAAGTGGTCTCTTCGGCATATATGGATACGGGTAGCAATACCGTATTTAATAGTATAGATATACATATTAATATGGATAGTTTTTTTCTAATGCTCTTTGAATGAAACATTTTTTACAAAATATAAATTTTTAGTTAGGTGGCGCGATTGAAAGGGATCCTGCAAGCGCGCAGAATTTTTCCAGCCTGCTGCTGGTTCGAGCACTTGTGGGAATGAAAATCGCGACAGAATCTAACTAAAATTTTTACTTTTTTAATTAATAATTTCTTGTGAAGCGAAGCAATTCACAAGAACCACCTCGCCTCAATTTGGGTACTATTGCCCGGCAATAAGTACTATTCTTCGTCACTCTCGCCAACCGAGCTATTGACAACGATAGTCTGCCAAGCATATGCGTCTGCATCACCCGTTTCCAATTCTTGTTCTAATTCTCCACCTCGGCCGTGTCTCGAACCATCACCGTTTCCTTCTACATCCAGTCCGCCGCCGTTTTGACCTTGATGATGTCCGCCAAGTACTCCAATCTGTACGTTATGACCGGTATTGGCTAATGCTAAAGCATTATTACCTCCGACTAAACCGAAGTTGAAGTTCTTGCCTCTTCCTCTTCTGTCGCATCCGCAAGTGCTGGAGTTAACGATTATATCTTGTCCGGCCGTTGCTTCTGCGTCACCGGTTTCCATCTCTTGTTCCAGCTCACCGCTTGTGCCTAACCCAACTTGCCAGTTTTTACCGGTATTGGCGACTGCGCCGGCATTGTTGCCATAAACTACGGCAACATTGGTGGTTCCGCTATGACCGCGGCGGTGATAATCACCGTTTTCGCCATTATTGCTTGCCAAAACTCCGGCAACCAGGGAAAGAGCTAAAGCTGCGGCTGCTCCGCCTGCTATTAATTTTTTAACCATATTTTTTCACCCCCTATCGTAAGTAAATTTAATTATTAAAATTCAAACCCTCAAAGCAACCACCCCTTTTTTCCCCTCCTTAGAAAGGAGGAGAAGAATTGATATTTTGAATTTCCGTTATTTGAATTCCGCTATTGTTTCGGATTTCGAAATTAGAATTTCGGATTTTTCATTAAGAAGCAACCATCTCGAATAGTAAATAATATAAGATAGAAAGGGAGTTGTTAAAACTGCGATTAATGAATGCATCATAGCTTTTTTATATGACACAATGCCGCCATTGTAGATACTTTAAAAAATCTTGTCAAGATGATCTTTCTAAATCTTTATACTACTAAGTAGATATTAACCTGTAAAACCTATATTAATGTAGCAACTAACCGATAAGAAAATGTAGAAAGGATAAAAACTACTACAAAATATTAACCAATACCTATTACTATAAGAATATGGGGCGATTCACGATTGATTATTACTGCTCCGGGGTTGCTGTAGCGGGAATACACTGGTTTCCAAATCCGTCAGATAGGGACAGTCTCCAATATATGTATAAAATTTCCCCTATATAAGCGTCACAGCCATAAAGTTTTAGATGGTCTTCGATTTTAATCAACTCTATTTGTGAGGGTAATCCCCCCCAATCCAAAGTAGAAGTTGGCGCAGGAGTTGGATAAGTTATAGCTGGAGTAGTTAAGCTTGGCATCAGCTGTTCAGCCCCATTAACTGCACTGCAACTGGTGAATCCCAAAAGACTCACTGCTATTGATCCCACACTTATTAATTTTATTCTCCAATGAAATTCCTTCTTTCCCATATTCTGATTTTACTAAATTCTATCTTACGCAAAGTAAGCGGTTTGGTTCTGAGCTGGCCGTTTACAAAAAATGTCGAACTTCAATGTGTTAGCTCTCCGTCAGCTGGCGGATGAGTTTACTTTTTTTGATTATGCGGCAGACCTTGCAAGGTAATCTACGCCTCTCCCGATTTAATCGGGAAGCATGAATAGGTGGCTAAGCGAAAGCTTCCCCGACTAGACCGGGGGGCTGGCTGACTGTAAAATCATAGAAGTATTAAATTTGCACTTGACAAGCTTCTTCATAGGTGCGCGCGCGATCTTTATTTTTCCTCTCTTCGTTCGGAATAATTGTCCTTGCCCCGCCCACCCATGCGCGGAAAACGACATTACTCCCTAATGATACTAAACCAATAAACCATTTACCAAAATGGTAGAAAATGACCAATATGGATCGAACTAAATCTTGATATACTGAATGCATGAGAAAGACGTTAAGTTATGGCTTTAAAGTATTTCAGATTTACTATAAGGCCAATGGTCTGTGGGCGATATTGGATATTATTGAGCGCTTTTATGACACCACTTTCTATCCTCTTATTCAGATCTATCTTTTATCTAAGCTTCTGGATTTATTGGCAACAGGTAGACAATTGTCATTTTCAGATATTTCATGGATGGTTGTGGCTTACCTTGCAGCTAGCCTCCTCAAGATACTTATTCATTATGTAGCGCTTATAAGAGGGCCGGGGTATGAATTTGCGTTTAACGATTATATTGAACTGCAATTGGATCAAAAATTAAATAAGCTAGATCCTGCTGTCTTTGAAAGTACAAAATTTCAAACATTGCTTGCTCAAATGAATGGGGTGAAAGGGTCAATGAGTAGCTATTTGGATCGAATGATATATCTTGTAAGCTTTACTGTGTAGTTCCTGAGTTTCTCAAATTAGTGTCCTCGATGTAATCTTTGAAGTAATTTGTGGATAAGTGGAGAAATGTCTTCCCCAGCCTGATACTCTTGGTCATTAACAACAATCACTCCTGACCTAACCGGCCGAAGCATTTTCACTACTTGTTTGATACTCATCTTAGTTTTCATTTCAATACTTTTACCAATGGCCAAAGCAGCAAGAACGATAGTTAAATGCGCTTCAATCGAATCTCGCCTGCGATGAAATACCGGTCTTGCCTTAAAATCAGATTTGGCCATACGAAAATTTGCCTCTATCTTAAAAAGTTCATGGTAATAATCGATTACTTTTTGAGGAAGAATATCCAGGTTGGTGACATAGCCCTTGACCCCCGCCAGAGCGTAAGCTTTGTCAATTAATTTTTGATTGAGCTTTTTAGTTCTTGCGGTAACTGTTAAGAATTTTGTTTTGGAAACGGCACGCTTACCCTCAACTATTCTTTTGGCGCGATCTATTTGTTTCTGGATATTTTGTCGATCAAGCTCTGCTCTTTTTTCCCGGTATTGGTAGATGATTCTGTGGTTTTTAAAAGTAGTTTCGATAATCTGGCCGTCTGCCAAAATGTTGTTGACCTGATAATCGGCAATGTCGTAGGGGATTTTGGTGAGTCTTGAACCAACAATATACCCGTGTCCCGCCTCCTCCAGAGATTTGAGGTTTCCGGCGCTTAACATAGCGGCGTCCGCTACAACCGTAATCTCCTGTAAAGCATGCTTTTTACAGAAATCATCAATTACGGGAATTATTGTTTTTGTTTCCGCGGTATTTCCCTCAAAGCTTGTGATTCCGAGAGGAAATCCAGATTCGTTCACAAGAAGTCCGATGACTATCTGCGGTTCAAGCCGCCGCTCTTTGCTCAAACCCGGTTTCCGGTAATCGTCTTCTTTTTGGACTTCAAAGTAAAGTGTTGTTACATCGTAAAGAACAAGACGTAAGCCCCCTCTTGCTCCATAATTAAAACAAATTTGGCTGACCTTTTGCCGGTAATCGTTCTTAACAACTTTTTTTAAACAACGGTACAGCTGATTTTTATCAACGCCGTCTACTTCCTAACTCCTCAAGAACTCGAAGACTGTCCAATTTTGACACAGGCTCAACAATTCGGGCAATTGTCAAAAGAGAAAATGTTTGATCCTTAAGGCCATTAAAACCAAGCATGTCGTACGCTTGAAGAAGTGTTTTGTACAAAAGAGTAGATGAAGAAGATTTAAGGACAAGTTTTAGGGAATTATTGGTTGGCTTAAAAAGAGCTAGTTGGTCCTCAAGAAGTTTTTCCCGTGCTAAACCGATAAGTACTTTTTCCTCTTGTTGATTATGGGCGCTCCCCATATGGATAATGCGTTTAATTCGCCCATATTCTTTGTAGGCAATTTGGATTGCGATTGCACCGCTTTTTGTTTTGACCCGACGGATAAATGCCACACAGAAATGATACTTTAGTGTCCTGGAAAATGGATATTTAAGCTCAACTTTTTGCTAAAAAGGTCAAAGTGAGAAAGTCAGGTGAACTGCAATTGGATCAAAAATTAAATAAGCTAGATCCTGCTGTCTTTGAAAGTACAAAATTTCAAACATTGCTTGCTCAAATGAATGGGGTGAAAGGGTCAATGAGTAGCTATTTGGATCGAATGATATATCTTGTAAGCTTTACTGTGTAGTTTGTTACTGCCACAGTTGTTGTAGCAACAAAGTTTCCAATCTTTATTCCGATTATTGTTATATCAACAATTCCTTTATATCTTTCGTTAGACAAATACAGGGATGATACTTGGCCGTTTATGAGTAAAGAAAGGGGGGTGCTTGAAAGACTGTTCCAATATATCAGATATACTTTTTCTAACCCGTCAACCTCAAAAGAGGTAGCCATTTTTAAGAACGGACAAGTCCTTCTAGAGAAATTTAATCATTCTCACGACTTATATTTCAAGAGATTTTCTAAGGTATATAGCAAAACCCTACCAATTATTATTCTATCGGGCTTTGTTCAAGTAGCAGCTTTTGCAATAACGCAAGCTCTCAATCTCGCGGCAGTATTTGCCGGCAAATTAGCAATTGGTCAATTCACACTTTATTTTCAACAAACCCTGAACCTAACTAAAAGTGCAGAAGGGATATTAGATCATTACTCTTCAATGAACATGAGAAGCAAGTATATAGATCAATATTTTGAATTGTTAGAGTATCCTAATTCAATAATTTTACCTGATAAACCAAAAACCTTTGACGAACAACCAAAGCCTCCGATTTTAGAGTTTAAAAATGTTTCTTTTAAATACCCAGAATCGAAAAGATTTATCCTAAAAAACTTCAATCTTACTATCGGAAGCGGTGAGAAAGTTGCATTAGTTGGAGAAAACGGTGCTGGAAAATCAACCTTAATCAAATTAATCTTGAGATTTTATGATGCCGCTGAAGGTGAAATACTCATTAATGGAACGAATATAAAAGAGGTTGACTTAAAAATGTGGCATCGACAAATAGGAGCCCTTTTTCAAGATTTCATAAAATATCAATTTACTTTCAAGGAGAATATTATTTATGGTGACGTAGCTAAACGAAATGATACAGTTGCTATAAAGGAAGCTATTAAAAAAGCTGGAGCAGACAGCTATTTAGGCGATTTACCAAAAGGAATTGATCAGATAGTGGGAAAAACTTTTGAAGAAGGGGTGGACTTATCAGGAGGACAGTGGCAAAAACTTGCGCTTGCTAGAGCTTTTTTCAGAGACGCCCCTATTTTAATATTAGATGAGCCCACAAGCGCTATTGATGCAAAAGCAGAGTACGAAATATTCCAAAAGGTGGGAGAATTACAAAAAGATAAGACAGTTATTATTATTTCCCATCGTTTCTCAACTGTCAGAAATGCAGATAGAATACTGGTTCTCGAAGGAGGAAAGATTATTGAAGACGGAAATCATGAAAGACTGATGAAAAAAGACGGTCTTTATGCTGAATTATTTAATAATTTACCTTAATGGTTTAATTCCTCGCAGCTTGCTGCGAAATGTTTGTCATCCCCGCGCAGGCGGGGATCCGGTCTGGATTCCCTCCTTCGAGGGAATGACATAAAGATACCCCGCAGCTCTGCTGCGGGGTAGTTCATTATCCAAGCACAAGGATATAAATAATTAAGAAGTATAAAGGTTCTTTAAATTTTTTGCGTTCCGAAGGTCCTGAGCGGAGTCGAAGGATTTATTTTTAGATCCCGCTTTCAGCGACTTTTACGAGCCGACAGTTTTGGAGGCGCGGAGCCGCAAAAAATATTATTATGAATCGGCCGGAATTAAACCAAGCCTCGGGTTATACCTAAAACTCTCCATCGGCCGATTCAAAAGACTTATTATCAAGCGAAATATGGTCTATCACTTGAATCAGTTAAAAATAAGGGGTTTTTCCCCATACTCAATTTGTTGTAATGTGTTGGATAGTGATGATCTTGCATATATATGTCATATGGGTCTCTCCTCCAATCTTTTTTCCCATTTGTGTAATTTCGCTGAAATTCATCCATATGTATGTGAGGGATGCTCCAAGAAGGAGTATTTGGATTTATTACATATGGTCTTTCGTAACCTGCTATATAGTCTTCTTCATCAGCTAGACCAGAATAACCAACAAAACCGATTTGCTCGCCAATTTTTACAAATTCAACATTTGAATTGTTACCGACCATCATGTCTGCGGGAGTTAAAATATGACCCGTAGCTACCCATGATGCGCCATTTTTTACTGGCATACTAAAGGGGATATTGTCAGCAATATTTGAAAGGTGACCAAGTTGCACAAACCTGTTTTGTTCAGGGTTATAAATTTGTACAAAATAACCTATCCCAAACTGCTGTCTTATTCCGTTTTTCACTTTTACATTTCCTTTCCTATCAACTAATGGAAATGAATGATAAGAAGACATTGCATATCCATCGCATGGGGCAACCACTGGATGTCCATACGGTAATTCAAAATCGACAGCACCATGACCAAAAGGCACAACTTTTCTTACCCTTGTCGAGTAGTACCAACCTTCTGAAACACAATAATGTTCTTTTCGACCGATGCCTAATTGACCGGATCTCAATTGTGCGTGGTCAAGTCCATCTTTTGTGAAAGGAAGGCGCAAATATGGCACGGGTTCTATAGATTTGTCTTCTCCAGGATATATAGGTTTATGACGAAAGTATCGTGCGGCTTCTGATAATAGTATTTCGTGAATCATATCTCTAAATATATCAATATGCTACAAATTTGGTACAATACGCTTTGATTTTACTAAATATACAACTATGGCTGTAGAGCGTGGAATTATTACAAGTGTCCATATCCCCAAAACCGGCGGAGTAAGCCTGAAGAAATTTTGGGTTGATCTTTTCGGAGCAGAGAACGTATTTTTTTCATATCCCAACAAAGGTGGATTATACAGAGCTTCAGAAGAAGGATTATTTAGACAACCAAACCCCTTTATGTATCAACTAAAGAGAAGGCTCATAGAAACTAATCTTGGGCGCTTTTTGTATCAATCTATATATAAGGCCACAAGACCGAATATTGCTATTCTTCATGATGAAATAGTCCCTCCAGAATGCAAAGTCGTGCATGGCCATTTTACTCCTGATCATTTTGCCAAAACAATCAAAGATGCGCGATTAGTAACTGTTTTGCGAGAGCCATTAGATAGAGCTAAATCTCATTATAAATATCTGCGAGATCATGTACGTATTATGGCGATCAAAAAAGAATTTTTTCGACCAAATATGTCGTTTGAGGAATTTGCGGAGCTTCCGTATCAAACAAACTATCAGTATAGACATCTTCATGGGGTTTCACTAAATAAATTTGATGTTGTTGGAACCATGAAAGCACTTGATTGTTATTGCAAGAATTTTGATCCAGAAGGAAATGTGTCTTTATCTAAATTGAATACAACTGCGGGTGATGTGTCCGTATCAGAACAATTCAAAAATAGATTTCAGCAGTTAAATTCGCTCGACTATCAAATTTATAACGAAGCGCTATTAAGAACTTCATGACTATAATTTTTGAATAAAAGTACCTAACAATTTTTGCGTTTTTTCTTCTTTCTTTTTCTTTTACGGCGACTAACCTCACGTTTCAAAAAAGGCGGATTTGACGGGCTTTCCGCGGAGCACTTCGACTTCGCTCAGTGTAAAGCGGGCGCGGAAAGCGCTACCTCCCGACCTCCTTTCAATTCTTACTGGCTGGCACTATTAAACTTTGTCTGCATCTTCTACAAACAACAAATCCAAAAACAATTTATTTATACTCACCCTACTTTTATTTTACCTAATAAATCTCACATATATCGTTAATATAACCAAATCTAAATCTCTTTTTTGGTATGACCCCAACTTGCAACTCCGTTTAGGATATCAGCTTCGGATGAATTACCAAGCATCTTTTGTAAATCCGGTAGTTGTTTTATATCAGTAGCTAATTGTTTTAATTCGTCTAATGCTCTTTGATTTTTATTATTTTGCCACTCTCTCCAAGCTGTATTGATTCTTGATTTAACCACCATCTGAACATATTTTAAAAGTGATTCGGCTTTATAGGGATATTCGGGAAAAATTTTATCAATTGCGGTTCCGCTTTCTAACCACCTCTTTACTTGTTTATATGAATAAGGTTCCGGTGTGGCTCGGTTTAAATGTGTGACTATACCTAATGATGTAGCGAGAGAAAAATCTTGTTCGCTTTTACCCTCTTGTGCTTTTAAAAGTTGAGTAAATTCATAATCTTCCGCTCCGGTTGAGGGAGTATTCGTTGCTATAGAAATCATTCCGGCAATATAATTTTCCGGTTTTGCTAATAATGCCCCCCCGATAGGGATACTAATCGGTCTCTTGTGTTTGTAAGCATAAATCCTACTTGTGCGCCTCCTACCGGAACATCTGCTGGGGATCCGGTTTCAGAATCAATAACTTTGAATCTGTCTTTTGTTCCGATAGCAACAAGCTTTCTTCTTTTCAAATTATTAAAAAGAGCTTTTAATGGAGGAATCGATCCTTTAAATTTTTCATCCGAATATTCGAGAATTGTTTCCGCATCAGTTTGGAATATGGCATCCGGTCGATAATTATCGTCACTCATTGATTTTTTGAGTGCGTGGACAACATCTCTGACCGCTCTTATTTTTCCCGCATTTGCTCCGTTACTGTCCGTGAATGGCTGATCTACAAGAATGATCCTATTACCGTCCGATCTTGTAAATTTTGAAACTAAAGGTAAAGTTAAATCCCACGGCGTGGACGAATTAAATACCCCTGCAGGTTGCTTCGTATTAATCGCAGTTGTATTAGAAATGTTTAGTTGATCTTTTTGGACTTTTAAAAACTCTACCAGTTTCGCTCGCAATTGTTCTCCTAATTCTGCCGTTTTCCCGCCTCCGTTATTTGCGACGATAATAAAATCCAAATTAAATCCACTTTCTTTGGCTTGTTTTACTAAATCGGCTATCGATCTTTCAAACATTTTCATCGTGGTCATATCAGAAGTTTCTTCCCATAATGAAGTTACAACCGTAACGAGTGGACGTTTGTCAGGAAATTCACTGTGTTCGACTGGCATTTGAGAAGGATTTTTTTCCAATGCCGAAGTTAATGCTGTTAAATTATTCTTATAATCACCGATTAGATTTGCTCTAATTTTAGAAAATTTCTCCTCTTTTGCTACTGGACTGAACTTTTGCAAAATATTACTTTGAGTTGGATTAACACTTTCGCCTGATTCAACCATTTGATAAAAATTTTATTAAATTAATAAAAACATAGCAACAATAATTGAAGAAGTATTAATACAAAAAATTGAAAGGTTAGAACTTTAAAATAGATTTATTTTAAGATCTAAAGTTACCTTATTTTTGCTTTTTAAAACCGGGCTGGGAGACTAGGATTCGAACCTAGATAAACGGATTCAGAGTCCGTTGTCCTACCGTTAGACGATCTCCCAACTCGAATTCCAATCCTTCTCTATTTTACCAAAATTTATCTTAGACAATACGGAATGCCCTGATTCCAATTGATGTTTAACCGGGAAGATTAGATTTATAAAAAACTAGCTGAAGGTTATTTTACAGTCCTATTTCCGGCGCAATATTTTTCATCGCGTTCAAACAAACTTCCACAAACTTCTCTAAGGGCAAATTTAGGCCGCCGGTATCCGAACACTTCTTTATATCCTCTCGTCTTGTGCCGGCTGCGAATTTGGGTTCCTTAAGCAGCCTTTTTATTACTGATTTTAATTTAACGTCCGTCAATTTTTTACTTGAATAAACTAAAGCAACTGCTGTTACCAGTCCGGTCAAACTGTCGGCACAGAATATCGACCATTCGGCTTTAGTTTTTGGCGTAACCCCGGTCAGTTCGGGTCCATGGGCTTTGATTATCTGATAAGCATTATCGTTGACTCTCAAATTATATTTCGCCAATACTTCGTTGACCTTCAAGGGATGATCGGCTTTTGTATCTCCCCAGTAAGCTATATCATGCAGGAATCCCGCCAGCATCCAGTCTTCTTTTGGGGCTTCTTCAGGCCCCAATAGATTATTTAGTTTAAAATAATCATAGAGTCCGCCCATACAAGACTCCAAAGCCAGACAATGTCTGTAAATGTTCTCCGCCAGCATCTCCTTCGCCGCTATCAAATATTTCTCCCTGTCTTGATAAATCATATTGGTCATTCCGGCTTGCTTGCGCTTCGAAGCTCGAAGAGCGAAGTGGTGACCGGAATCCTCGTTATCAATTTATATTTATACAGCCTCATGCCAGCCCGATTTCCAACCGCTGCGGTTGGAAATCGTGGCCTTAAATTAATCTAATTTACAACTAAGTTCAGTATTTTACCTTTCACGTAGATTACTTTAAATTTTTTCCCAGCCAAATATTTTTTTATTTTTTCACTTTCCATTGCTTTGCTCTCTATATATTTTTGGTCTTCCAGCTTCTCACTTGTCACTTTCAACATCTCTCTTAATTTACCGTTCACCTGCACCGGCAGATTAACCAATTCTTCACTTATTTCACGTCCGGTCGCTGTCCATTTTGACAGATGAATCGATTTTTTCTCTCCAAAAAAATTTCTCCAGATCTCTTCGGTCATGTATGGCGCAAAAGGCGCCAAAATCTGCAAAAATTTCTTGGCGTTTTCTATGCTTAATGTTTCATATTTCATGTTATATCTTGATTCCCATTCCTTCAAAAACTCCATCATCGCCGCAATCGCGGTGTTCATCTTAATCTTTTCGATATCAGCGGTTACCTTCCTGATAGTTTTTTGCAATTTTGAAACTAGTTGTGGACTTTCATTAAAAGATGAGGCAATAGCATTTTTTTCACTTTCGAGGGGACCGCGAGCTTGTCGAGCGATGATACTCTCGTGTGATAAAAATTGCGTTGCCGAATCTTTATATCCTTGAAAAATCTTCCAAACGCGGTTCAAAAATCTGTGTACTCCGGCTATTGTCTTATCCGACCAAGGGCCGGTTGCCTCATACGGCATCATAAAACAAAGATACATCCTTACCGTGTCGCTGCCGTATTCGGCGACCACGTCATCCGGATTGATCACATTGCCTTTTGACTTGCTCATCCTTGCCCCATCCGGTCCCAGTACTACTCCGTGCTGAATTCTCTTTAAAGCAAACTCCTCATAGTCTACCAAGCCCAAATCCTTAAAAAACTTGGTAAAAAATCTGGCATACAAGGTATGACCCAAAGTGTGCTCTGCCCCGCCGAAATAAACATCCACGGGCGTGAGTTCTTTCACATTACTCTTGTCGAATGGGGCTTCAGTATAATTCGGACTCACATACCTATACCAATACCAAGCGGAGTCGAAAAACGTGTCCAAAGTTTCCGCATCCCGCTTTGCCTCACTTCCACAACGAGGACATTTCACGTTCAGCCATTTTTTATTCGTAGCCAAAGGCGGCTTTCCTTTCGGTGTGAAATCGACTTCGTAGGGCAATTCCACCGGCAAATTTTCTAATGGAACCGGATGTATCATATATTCTTTTCCCTCAACAATTGTATAATCAACTCCGCTTCTTAAACTTTTGACTTTGGATTTTTGACTTTTAACTTCCCAGCAATTCCGACAGTAAATTATGGGTACCGGTGTTCCCCAATATCTTTGTCTTGACACCGACCAATCACGAAGATGGTAAGTTACTACCCTTTTCCCCCATCCCTTCTTTTCAAAATAATCCATAGTCATCTGCATTGCTTTCTTAAAAGGTATTCCATTTAGAAAATCAGAATTTACCATAACTCCACCGTGCTCCACAACATCTTCTTTTTTTTCAATTGGGTCTGTTTCTCCCTTTGGTCCAGTAACAACTCTCGGAATTGGAATACCGAATTTCTTTGCAAAATCAAAATCTCGATAATCGTGTCCGGGACAGCCCTGTACCGCTCCTGTACCTACGCTCATCAAAACAAAATCCGAGATCCAGATTGGGATTGGTTTTCCAGTTAGCTGATTAATCGCATAAAATCCGGTAAAAATACCGGTTTTATCCTTCTCGGCAATTTTTCTTTCTTCTTCTGTTTCGTGTTTGGCCTTCTCAACATACTTTTTAATTTCGTTTAGTGTTTTTTCGCCCACTTTTAACTTTTTATTCAAAATTTTAGTGACAAAAGGATGTTCTGGAGCAACTACTAAAAATGTCGCTCCAAAATTAACCGGAGTAGTAGTAAAACAAGTAATGGTTTCATTTGAATCTTTAATTTTATATGTAATATTAATTCCTTCCTTCCTCCCAATCCAATTATTCTGCCCGATCTGCACCTGTTTCGGCCAATCAACCCCATTTGCTTTTTGGGAACCCTCAGGGTTCCCAAGCTCGCTATTTTCATTTTTTTTCCACAATAATCTATTTGCATACTTTGTAATTCTCAAAAACCACTGCTCGACTTGCTTCTGAATGACAACCGTTCCGCATCTCCAGCATTTGCCGTTCTCGATATTCTCGTTGGCGAGTACCGTCTGACAGCTTGGACACCAGTTAGACAAAGCCATACCTCGGTAAGCAAGACCACGTTCGTACATCTTTAAAAATATCCACTGGTTCCACTTGTAATATTCAGGCAAGCAGGTTATTACAACTTCCTCCCAATTGTTCAACATCGTCCCCATGGTCTGGAATTGCCTGGTCATATTTTCGACATTCTTCATCGTCCAATCCTTGGGGTGAACCCCGTGTTTTATTGCGGCGTTCTCAGCCGGAAGCCCGAAAGCATCGTATCCTATAGGATAAAAAACATTGAAGCCGCTCATCCTTTTGAAACGAGCCAAAATATCAGGAATTGCGAAAGAAAACCAATGCCCGACATGCAGATCTCCCGAAGTATAAGGCAGCTCTACTAAAACATAATATTTTTTTGCTTGCCCCGCAAGTCCCGATTGGGTCGGGAGATGTGGAGAAAATTGAAAATTGAAAATTTTTTCCCTCTTCCATACCTCTCTCCACTTACTCTCAAATTCTTTCGGTTGATATTTTTGCATATTTAGCAATTATATCCCGCTTAAATTCCTTTGACAAGTGCTATTTCAAGCGTTAAAATAGTCCACATGACTGAATTACCTAGCGATCCCTTTAAAAATGCAGAAGATTTTGCCCAACGCATACCTCCAGGATCTTTAGTCATTGTTGTACCTTCTGATTTGTTAGCAATAACACTTCCTGGCTTCATTTATGTTGATCCACGTCAAAAAGTACACGTTCTATATGATATTAATCCAGAAGATTCATACAGTCGGGGTTTTGTCCCTTTTGAAGAATTGCAAAAAGCGCCTCCCGAAAGGATAGATGCAGCTATATTTCTGAAATAAATTTGCTTAAAATTCTTTTTATAAATATACCGTTCGTAGTTCAATTTGCGAAAATAAGTGAGTCATTGGAGCGTACGAACGGTTATGCCGCTGGCAATTCAATTACGTAGCGGTATACTTTAGATAACTTAAGGGATTGCAACTGATACCACGTGTCATAAATCTATAAAACCGTCAAGACAGCTACGTTAGGTATAGCGATCGCAAAACGAAATGGCAGATTGTATTCTGTGTCATGCTGAATTTATTTCAGCATCTTATCATTCAGATCCTGAACCAAGTTCAGGATGACAAATACGACATTTTGTTTTGCGCTAACTATAACTGCTTATATCTCTTACTACTACTGACGTTTCTAAAACTGTATACCTATCGCCCCATATATACCCGTCTTAGTTGATTTTGCAAATTTTCAACTAAAAATATCTTATTAAATCAACTTTAGATGGGTATATACTGATTGCAATCTCAATCAATAGAAGTATAGTTTTAACAATTTTGATCTTAATTTCAGGTCCTAACCATTATTCTCTCAAGCACGGTTTATCAAGTCCTGTTGACAAAAAGAAGAAGAAGTAAAATCGCCCATAATATGGGAAGAAAGATTGATTGGGATTTTTACAAAGTTCCGACACAATCAGAATCTTTGAGAGGCGGTTGTTTAGATGGAGTCGTTAAGGTTATTAGTCTGGGATACCTTGGCATAGAAACAACCATAACTAGCCCTGAAATTTTGTTTCGACCATCCTCTAGCCCTGAAATACCAGGAGTGAAAACAGTCGAAGCAGCAGAATGGTCTTTGAATCATGATGTAATTCTTAATCCTACGGATTTTGATGATTTTAACTCTCCTGAAATTACTAGAAGAATTGTAAGAAAGAAACCAGAAGATTTGTGAGTAACAAATGAGTTAAATAAATCTCTTTAAAATTTCCCTCACCTCCCATTTCTTTTCCTCCGTCACCTCGACCATTACCACCCCCAAATCCATCTGACCATATAAAACTACTGCTCCAAGCGGCGCGAAAAGGATTGATGACAAAGCCAGAAGATCTTCTTCACCTCTGACTACCAACAGCTGTTTTTCTTGATTTTTAAGATACTTGTTAAATGATTTTTTTAATTCAAGAGCTGTTTTAATGTTAATTGTTCCGGGATCATTTAATAAACTAATAGATTCCGGAGTCGCTAGCTCTCCCCGGAATTGCGTCATTCTGGCTTGTCCAGAATCAACTTTCTTAATTTGAAATTTAGATCTTGAAAATTCATCGGAAACTGCCTGCCTACCGGCGAGGTAGGGAAATTGGAAATTGGAAATTTGTTTTCTCCTGCTTCGCAAGTCAATAATTTTCACATTCGGATCAAAATCTAGCTGTAAAAGCGACTCGGTAATAATGTCCCCAACCGAAATAACCATAGTTACTATCGGCTTTTTCGATCTTATTGTTTCTATGACTTGCTTTGCGATCGCTGATAGCTGACCAACTGATCCATAGAATACTCTTCCCAATGGCTTCCTCAACTCCTGCCTTAAATATTCGGGCAAAAGCAATACTTTTAACTTTTGACTTTTAACTTTTAACCTATATTTTTTTCCCTCCCTATCAATCTCCCCCATTCTAATTCTCTCCGAAGTCACAACCTCTCCGTCATCACCGCGTACCAGCGGGTCAACAATAATTCTTAAGGTTCTCATCCCGTGTTCAGTTCTTACTTTATTGATCTTTTCCGCGTTGGCCTTAGTCCAGTCTGTAACCAAGATCGAATCTATCGTCTCATCCACAATCGAAGGACCATAAATGTCATCCAATCTAAAAAATCCTGCTCTTTTTAGCCATTTTTGTTCTTCTAGGTACTGCTGTACCGCCCCCTTCCGAACCTGCCAGGTTAATATTAGATTGGCCAGAGGCTTTGAATTGTAGATTTTTTCGCCGGTTATGCCGATCGAGACTTTTTCCGCCAACTCAAATGCCCGATCCAGCATCTTTTTATGCCCGGTATGTAACCGGTCAAAAGTTCCGGCGTAGACTAGATGATTAAATTGTTTCATTCGTCTATTCAAAGTAGGTGGCAGAAAAGAAAGGGATCCCGCAAGCGCGCAGAATTTTTCCAGCCTGTTGCTGGTTCGAGCAATTGTGGGAATGAATTTTCTGACAGAATCTACTTTGCTTTTTTAATTAACGTAACAATGTATCCAGGTACTCTCTCCTCCCAACTTTTACCCTCCCTCATCAGTTTTCTGATTCTCTCCCCTTCATATAAATACCTTTTATAATACCCCAACCGCAGTATCGGATACCCTGCCCTTTCAAATATCCCATTGGTCCACTCGTTATTCCCAATCACCACATCAATTTCCCCGGATTGCTTAAGGCTATTCTCCAGCCATAATTTATCGTTATGATAATCATTAAGCGGCACAATCTTCTTAATCCTCTCGCTCCACCCTTCATTTTTAATCACCGCGTCAAGAATCCTTTTCCTCTCATCATAAGTCAAAAAGTTATCCGTATCTATAACTCCCACACTTCCTATACCTACCACCAGCATATCAACCAAGTTAAGAGATTTTTCAATCAAGTGTAAGTGACCTTTATGAAAAGGCTGGAATCTACCTACCAATAAGCCCACTTTGTACTTTCGCATCAACTTAAAGTATACTATAATATTACTCTATGAACCCCCTTATTGCCGGCTTTAATCTCAAAAAAGAATCCGAGAAAATAATTAAATTTCTTAAAGCTGCTTTTGCAAAAACCGGTTTGAAAAAGCTGGTCATCGGAGTCTCAGGCGGAGTCGACTCCGCAGCCAGCCTTTATCTTGCGGCAAAAGCCATCCGGCCGCAGAAGATCCTTATCGCCCACCTATACTATTTTCAACCTCATATCAGTCTTATTCGTCATCTTTGCAGCAGTCTTCAAATTCCTCCCCAAAACCAACTCTTTCTCTCAATCAAAAAACCGGTCGACGAACTAAAAAAATCATTAGAACTCACCAATCAACACTTAGCAATTAATCGTATCCGTTTCGGCAACGTCATGGCCCGCGTCCGCATGCTCATCCTTTTTGATCTGGCCAAAAAACATCGCGCCCTCGTCTACGGCACAGAAAATAAATCGGAAAATCTCTTAGGCTACTTTACCCGCTACGGTGACGCCGCTTCGGACATCGAACCCATAAGCCATCTTTATAAAACTCAGGTTTTCCAGCTCGCCAAATATCTCAAACTTCCTCCTAAAGTACTAAAAGCCAAGCCTTCGGCCGGCCTCTGGGTCGATCAAACCGATGAGGGAGAATTCGGCTTTACTTATCAGGAAGCAGATCAGGTCTTGTACCAATACTTTGATAAAAAAATATCCGTTTCTGTCATAAAAAAACACTTCCCCAATGCCGAAAAAATCATCAATTTCAGTAAAAAAAATCAGTTTAAGCAGGTTGTTCCCTATTGTCTTTAACTAATTAACTTTTCCATATATCTTAAATCGCCACTCATTTGCTCCAAAAGTGGAAAGCCGGAAAAATATTTTTCAATTAGCATTAATCTTTGCCTGAACTCCTCAATCCTCCAATCAAGATCTTTCATACCATTTCTTGCATGCTTTTCATCTACCCCCCTTTGTAAGTCGACTACGGTTTCCCTCATATTCGCAGCCAGATCCGCAAGTTTAATAATTTTTATCCTCGCGACTAAAGATTCTACCTCTTTATCAGCTATTGTTAAGTCTTTCTGAAAAATTTCCCTATACCTGTTGCTCACATCTCTTGCTTTCAAATCCATGATTGATCTAAAATTATCAATCTTGACTTTTATCCAATCGTCTCTTGCGATATCGTCCGCTTTTGCCGGCGGGGTAAGAATATCGACTATCAAGACTAACTCTCTTAACCCGTCTCCGTCGTCTAATCCATAAGTAATTAGATCATTATGAAAGTCGAGGGCAGAATATCCGTCATTAAATTGCTGTTTTCTTCTTAATTCGATAGCGTCATGAAAAAAAACTACCTGTGGATTTATAAATTCTTGATCAAAGTGTTCAAAAATCAAATATCCTGTATAAAAAAGGTGCTTGAAATAAGGATCCCTGGTCACTTTCCTCACATCTCCTCTGTGAAACCGAACTGCTGCATCTGTCAAATCTGAAGAGGTTCTAGGCTGGTCTAAAAAATAGACAATCCGTGGACAGTTACCTAGCCAGAAGTCGATTGTGGATTTAGTATTTGGATCTGCATAACTTTCAAAAAGACCTAACTTGTGAAAATATCTATAAATAAACAGAGATTTTAACTGTCCTAAAAATTTCCCTTTTTCCACCCTTTCGGTCATATAAGAAAAGGATTATACTATAGTCAGCGCAAAACAAAATGACCGGTTTTGATAAATGTCATACTGAACTTGTTTCTAAACAACAAGATCCTGAAATAAATTCAGGATGACAAATATGACATTTCGTATTGCGCTAGCTTTAGGATTTTATTCTTTTTATGATGGATAATAAAAAATCCAGGTTCAAGTTCTCACTGACTACTTTAAAGCACCTCCATCAGCAAAAACAAAATATAGACAAGCAAAAGCACCAATCCTTCCGCCCTTGAGATATCCTGTTTTGATCGTGCAAAGATATAGAATAGAGTCATCCCGCCTGCTATAAACACAAAAGTCTGGTAAAAATGATTCTGGACAAAAAAGCCCGACCCTCCAAGAAGAATTAACACCCCAAAAATACCGGTGTTGGCCGCCGCCGACCCAAGATAGTCACCCAGAGCGACTTCTTTCTTCTTTAATGAGAGCGCCCTAAAAACTAATGAAAGCTCCGGCAAATTAGTCCCAATCGCCACGATCACCAAACTGATCAAAAACGAAGAGATATTAAAAAGTTGGGAAAAGTAGATTGTCGTATCGACAATATATTTGCTGACCAAAAATACCACCACCACCCCAACCAAGATCTTTATCAGGTCATAATCGGTATAATCTTTATTATGAAAAATGTTATCTTTTATTCTTTCAAATAAACCTTTTCGTTTCTCAACCATCATAATCAGCATCAGATATAGCAGTACCGCCATAATTCCTTCGGGTATCCCTATCAACCCGTCAAAAGTGAAGACAGACGGAGCAATGATAATCAATAATGCTAAAATCAGATGTTCTTTACTC
>Ga0155064_105_pt1 | contig 43429 bp, 40 predicted proteins | sample RifCSPhighO2_01_FD_106032 | JGI IMG/M metagenome (GOLD analysis project Ga0155064, IMG submission 106032) | Candidatus Roizmanbacteria bacterium RIFCSPHIGHO2_01_FULL_39_12c | reverse complement strand
TGAATTTATTTCAGGATCTTGTTGTTTATACTTCTGTTAATTGAAACCGCAATCAGTATATACCCCTCCTTAGTTGATTTGATATGATGACTTTAGTTGACAATTTGCAAAATCAACTAAGAGGGGGTATAGATGCTGAAACAAGTTCGGCATGACGTTTATCAAAACCGGTCATTTTGTATTGCGCTGACTATATTACGACTAATTTTATCAAAAAAATAGTTAATTTTAGCCTGCAACCATGCTCCAATATGAACCTGGCAGGTTGGAATTGGATTGATGTGGCAATCTTAATCCTTTGTAATATCAGAGATTTTTAAGTGGTTCGAGGAGTTGATCGAAGGAATTTATGGGGCCAAGTTTTTTCCCGTTCAAGTAAAATGTGGGAGTCGAATTGACGCCGGCTTGTTCGCCGGAAAGAAGGTCTGCCTGGACTTTATTCTTGACTTCCTGGGAATCGCGATCTATTCTGAATTTCTCCAGATCAAGCCCAAGTTCTTTGGCATATGATTCGAATATTTCGATTGCCTTACTGGATTCGGCCCAGTCTTTTTGTTTTATAAAAGCAATGTCTATAAATTCAAAGAATTTTCCTTGTTTGCCTGCCGCTTCTGCGGCATAAGCCGCATTCTGGGCGTGCTGATGTTGAACCAGGGGAAAATGACGATAGACAAAGGTAATTTTATTGGTAACATCTCGGTTTGCTGACCCGCTCGACTCGATTTCTTTTTGGATAAATTGTTGGAAACTCTGACAGGCAGGACACTGGAGATCGCTGTACTCGACCAGTACATTCGCCGAATCCGTAGCCCATTTAATCTGGTCGCTTGATTTAATTTTACTGACTTCAGGAAAGGCAGGAGCGGATGGAGTGTTGGTCAGATTATAGGCAATCAGTAAAAAGGCAAAGACTGCGATTATCGAAAGAGCAGCAATAACAATTTTTTTCATCAAATTTATTATATCAAATGAAATAAAAGTTGCTGTACCGCTAAATCAAAAATTCCAATCTATACTTCGATAACTTAAGGTTTGCAACCGAGTTACTCGGTATATACCCATCTAATCCGCATTTTCGCGCTCCGAGAAAGCTGCAAATCGTAAGTAAGATGGGTATAACTTTGCTTGGAAAATTTTTTATATGGCGGAGAGGGGGGGATTCGAACCCCCGATGACATTTCTGCCATATACGCTCTCCAAGCGTACGCATTCAACCACTCTGCCACCTCTCCTATCCAATTATTAAATTAAATAAATCTAGAGATAATTGATTTTTTCTCCAAAAATCCTTTTGGATTTTTTAAATAATATTCCCCTTTATAAGCTTTCCTTTTATCTAGATATTTTTCTTGGTATACAATTTTCCAGGGAATATATGGCTTGGTAGACTTACTCCATCCTTTGTTATGTTTTACTAATCTATCGCTTAAATTTTGACTTATTCCGATATAAGTCTTTTTATATTTGTCACTTTTTAAAATGTATAGGTAATACATGTTCTCCAAGGACCAAAGACCTCCCTTCGGGACGTACGCATTCGGTCGCTCTGCCACCTCTCCAAAGACAATGCCAGTTGCGTCAACCCGATTTTGAAATAAATTGTATTGAAATTATATCACGGCCGAAAACGTAAAGTTTAAGTCTCTGCTAACTAATGCTACAGCGCTATGTAGCACTGAAGCAAAAATACGCACGAAAATGTTTTTATGTTAAACTAATATTGATGGCATTGATATTAAAAGAAAAAAAGAAAAGACCAAATAAGTTGTCAAAAGACAAACAATTAGACCTGATTTTTGATTTGATTAATGCGATTTCTTTAGTCAATAAACCGAGTAAAGCCTCATTATTGTTGCAGGATTTATTAGCTCCGAGTGAGATAAAAAATATCAGTAAACGGCTTAGGATTACAAAAATGCTGCTTGATGGAAAAACGCACCGTGAAATAACAGATGAGACGCATACGAGTTTTGCCACAATTGCAAAAATTAGCGTCTGGTTGGATGAGGCAGGATTCGGAATTAAAGATATTATTTCAAAGTTGCCCAAAAGACAAGAGAAGGTAAATATCGCAGGATATCGATTTAGACAATACAGATTACCGGAGGCAATCTGGGAAGATTATCTCAATTTGAAATCATTTTTACAGCAGAAAAAAGTGGAAAACCTTTTAAAAAATACTCAAACAAAAAAGGAATTATTTGACAAAATACAGTCAGCAGTCGACGAGATATATAAAAAAAAGCAAAAAAGCAGAAATTAATATCTGCTACAGTGCTATGTAGCATTGAAGCAAGAATTAATTGAGGCTATATTGAGATTTTGGTGAGCTTATTGTGAAATGATAATTAATCAGTTTTTCAAATAGTTTTTCAAGTTTGACGTTGATTTACTCAAAATAGAATATGTTTCCGATTAAGGATTCCACGCCATCTAGATCGACCCCAATAATAAACTATTTAATAATTGCGATTACTATTTATGTGTTTTTGCTTCAAATTTCCGCACCCAGCTTTGAAGAATTTATTTTCCGCTACGGTTTTGTGCCTGCCAGATTTGATTTTTTCGATCCGGATTCATACCTCTTTATCCTCTACTCCATTTTTCTTCATGGGGGATTATTTCATATAGGATCTAATCTCTGGTTTTTGCACATTTTTGGCGATAATGTAGAAGATAAGTTGGGGCATTTTTGGTATTTAATTTTTTATTTATTGGCAGGAACTGCCGCCGTATTTACTCAATATATTTTTAGTGTAGATAGCCGCATTCCGATGATTGGAGCCTCTGGTGCAATCTCCGGTGTGACCGGCGCCTACTTTGCCTTTTTTCGTCATTCAAAAATAGAAGCTCTGGTTCCGGGATTTTTGGGATTTTTGCATATTATTGAACTCCCGGCATGGTTTTTCTTGGGGTACTGGTTTGTTATACAAGTATTTTCAGGTGTAGGATCGCTTGTTGTCTATGATCTTAATCAGGGCGGAGTTGCTTTCTTTGCCCATATAGGGGGATTTGTCTTCGGCTATTTAATTGCTAAAAGTGCCCCGAGGAGGACTTGAACCTCCACGCCTTTTGGGCATACGGTCCTAAGCCGTATCTGTCTGCCGATTCCAGCATCGGGGCTACGGCACGTCTTGCAGTTCTGTCATTCTTCCAGTGCTGCCTTTTTAAATTATAACACTTTTTATTGCAATTCAGATTAGCGTCGTTTAAGATATGTGTATGGATATTAAAAACGCTATACTTAGATTCTTGGAATACTGCGAACTGGATCGAAACCTTTCACTTAAGACCGTAAGGATGTATGGTTATTATCTTCAGTTTTTTCAGGAGTGGCTTTTAAATTCTCGGAAATCAACCTCCGAGGTTCTACCGTCGCTACGCTCTTCTTCAACTTCGGAAGTTACGGATATGACTTTTGAGGTTGGGAAAATTGACGAAAATATAATTAGGGAGTTTAGATTGTATTTATCACATCAGTATAAAAATAAATTCAAAGGGGAGTTAAAAAGGCAGACACAGAGTTATTTTTTAGTTGCATTGCGGTCGTTTTTCCGATATTTGATCAGACAGGACATGAAGGTGATATCGCCGGATAAAATCGAACTGGGCAAACAAAAAGACCGCGAGATCAAATTCTTACGAGACGATCAGCTTAAGGCATTGTTTGAAGCCGTTTCTCCCAAAAATGAGATGGGCGTAAGGGATAGGACGATACTGGAAGTACTCTTCTCTACCGGACTTCGTGTATCGGAACTTGTTTCCTTAAATCGAGAGCAAATTAATTTCCAGACCAGTGAGATGAGCGTGATGGGTAAGGGAAGCAAGATCAGGGTCGTCTTCCTTTCAAAGAGAGCCAAAGAATGGTTGGAAAAATATCTTTCAATGCGCAGAGATGCTTTTAAGCCGTTATTCATTAGGTATTCCGGACCGAAAGCAGACAGCGACCTGACCGATGTGAAATTAAGACTTTCGGTCAGGTCGATTGAAAGAATGATTGAAAAATATCGGAAAAAAGCCGGGATATTATTCAGAATCGGACCGCATATTCTGCGTCACTCTTTCGCAACAGATCTTTTACGTGAAGGAGCAGATCTTCGCTCTGTACAAGACATGCTGGGGCATAAAAATATAGCGACTACTCAAGTCTATACCCACGTCACTAATGCAAGGCTGCGCGAAGTACATGAGAGATATCATTCCGGCAACAAATAATTTAAGATAATAACAGTGTTATGTTTAAAGCCAAAAAAGTGATCAAGGGTCGATCGGCTTTTTTTATATTACTGCTGTTGTTGGCGGTAGGTATGTATATGATTAAGCTTAGAGAGAAAAAAATTCCCTACAATTCTGTTGAGGTCAATGCCCAAACTCCTCCCACCGGAAAATTTTATATCTGCGGTTTATAGCATTGTAGTGTCTTAATTTTAAATAATATTTCATAATTTGATAGAATTAATTTCATAATGCTTAAATTTCTGCCGAGTAAAAAGCATAATGTTTTGCTTTGGGTATCGATCTTAGTTTATGTGGTTTATTTTTCTATTTTTACAGTCTTACGCATGAGAAATACTCTTTATGCTTCCTATTATGATCTCGGAATTATGCATCAGACTGTCTATAGCACTTATAAAGCCCTGCAGACCGGGGATTACGGCCGCTTTTTGGAGCTGACGAATCCCACAGGGATAGCTCAGATTAAAAGGATGGCAATTCATAATGATTTACTTTTAGCTCTAATAGCTCCTTTCTATTTTATCCACAGCGGTCCGGAGACGCTTCTAGTTATCCAGTCGTTTATCCTCGGATTGGGTGCGCTGGCGGTCTTTAAAATCTCACAATATATATTGCAAAAATTACAATATGCAAATGTCTTATCTTTAGGCTTCGCTTTTTCCTACCTGTTGTATCCTCCGCTTCAGTTAAGCAATATCTACGATTTTCATGCGGTAACCCTGGCAACCGTATTTTTACTTTTTATGTTTTATTTTTGGCTGGTTCGAAGATATTGGTTAAGTTTGGGTTTTTTGCTATTGAGTTTGTTAAGCAAAGAGCAAGTCGGATTAGTTACTTTAATATTCGGCATATATTTATATGCTTCAATGCTACGTAGCACTGTAGCAAAAAATAAGCAGAAAAAAAATATTGTTTTTGCTTCAGTCATAATTGTTTTGAGCGTAGTTTGGTTTATTTTATCGGTTTTTTATTTGATTCCAATCTTTCGGGGAGGTCAGCATTTTGCGGTTGCAAGATACACGGAATTCGGCGATTCACCTATAGAGATTATTATAGGAATACTAACAAATCCATATAGTATTGCAAAGATCATCTTCAGCAAGGCAACGTGGGATTATTTAGTTAAACTGCTTGCACCTGTCGGATTTTTACCACTACTCTCCCCTGCTCAACTTTTGCTTGCATTACCGGAATTTGCCGTCAATTTACTCTCAAAAAATCCCAATATGAGAAATATCATATACCATTACACCGCCGTGATAACTCCTTTTGTATTCATCTCTGCAATTTACGGTGGGAGAAAACTAATAGAATTAAAAAGTCAAATTTCAAAGAGCAAAACTGAAAAGCGAAAATCAAGCATGGTTTTAACTTATCTTTTAATCTTCGCTTTATACTCTGCTTATATATACGGGCCGCTTCCTTTTGCCAAAAATAAAAATACCCGCCCTTTATTTTATAAGCAGTCGGAAATAAACGATCTAGCCTTATGGGAAAGAACTCTTAAGGATGAAAACTTAAAAATCTCGACTACCGGTCAACTCTCGCCTTTTTTTACTTCACGAAGGTATTTTTACACTTTTTCGCCCCGCTATTATCTGGCAGATTATGTATTACTAAGGTTAAATGAAGTATTTGAATATCCGGAAAAAGATGAGTTAATTCCGGTTTATCAGAGACTGCGAAATGACCAAAATTTTGAGTTAATATATAAACGGGAAAATTTCGAAGTCTATAAAAAGAAAGTCAAAAGTTAAAAGTCGAAAATCAAAAACATTATGATATCGATTATAATTCCCTTTTATAATGAGGTTGAGAGTCTGCCGATACTTATAGACCGTTTAGTCCTTGAGTGTAAAAAAATCGGAAAAGAATACGAGATAATATTGGTGGATGATGGATCATGCGACGCCGGGGTGTCAAAATTAAAAATTAAAAGTGAAAAGTTTAAAGTCTTAAAACACAAAAAACGACTGGGGAAAGGAGAGGCGTTAAGTACGGGGATAAAAAATTCTTCGGGAGATATTCTGGTTTTTATGGACGCGGATCTGCAGAATGACCCGGCAGACCTGCCAAGCTTATTAGCCAAAATTAACGGGGGGTATGACTTTGTCAACGGAGTAAGAATCGGAAGGCACGAAAACAGCCCTATTTTAAGTCTTTACTCCAGTCTAGCGGAAAAATTTTTGCGGATTTTTGCCCGCTCTCCTTATAAAGACATAAACTGCGGATTTAAGGCGTTCAAAAGAAGCGTAATAAAAGACTTTCCATTTTATAGCAATAATTTCCGCTTTTTCCCTTTATATGTATATTATAATGGTTTTAAGGTGACAGAAACCGAGGTTAAAGACAATCCCAGGCAGTTTGGCAAAAGTAAATTCGGAGCAGGTAAATTGATGGCGGGAATCCTTGATACCCTGACTGCTTTTTTTCTCTACAAATTTGCCGAGCGACCTTTGTATTTTTTTGGCGGAGTAGGCGCTGTTTTATTTTTAACCGGGTTTTTGGTCTCGTTTGTTCTCACCATCGAAAGATTGTTTTTTGGCGTCATGCTCTCTACCCGTCCGCTATTATGGTTGGGAATTCTTTTAATCATCATAGGTATTCAGATTATCATGACAGGGATTATCGGAGAATTGATAGTATATTTAAATCAAATATCAAAAATCAAAGATCAAAGGCGAAATTAAAGTTAAAAAATTATAAATATTTGAATTTTGATCAAGGATTTGATATTTGAACTTTGAGATTTGAATTAAATGATATGAATCCGATACTGGCTTTAATCATCGCCAATATAATCTGGGGTGCAGCGCCGCCGATATTCAAATTCGCGCTCCAGAATATTCCGCCTTTCACTCTGGCTTTCATCCGTTTTTATTTCGCCGGACTGCTTATTTTGTTATTTGTCAAAAATCTAAAAGTTGATTTAAGAAAAGTTGAGTGGCTGGAGCTGCTTCTGGGAGCGATATTTGGCATCAGCGTCAATATCACCTTTTTCTTTTGGGGTTTGCAAAGGGGGGAAAGCATAAATTCAGCCGTAATTATCTCATCGGGTCCTGTGTTTTTGTATTTTCTTTCCATAATATTTCTTAGGGAAAAACCCCAACTCAAAGTCTTATCGGGAATGTTGGTGGCGTTGCTTGGGGTTTTATTAATCATATTTGCACCGGTAATTTTTAATGGTCAAACTTTTTCTCCGGGTGAATTGCAGGGGAACCTTTTTTTCGTGATCGCAACACTGGGAGCAGTGCTGCACTCGTTACTGCAAAAAAATGTAATTGAGAAAATCGGGCCGCTAAAAGTAAGCCTGATCAGTTTTTTTGTAGGTGCGGTTACTTTTTTACCGTTCATGCTGGGAGAGTTGAAATCCTGGTCATTTAATGAACTTAGTCTTAACGGCTGGACGGGAATTATTTTTGGCGTTTTTTTCAGTTCTGCTCTTGCTTATTATTTATACAGCTATGGTTTGGGCAAAATTAAAGCCCAAGAGGTGGGAATCTTTGTTTATGTTGATCCGATAGTAGCTGTAGCTATTGCCGCACCTCTGTTACACGAGTATCCCGATCTATATTTTTTCCTGGGATCGATCTTGGTTTTTGGAGGAATTTATATTGCAGAAGGGAGACTGCATTGGCACCCGATAGATAAATTAAAAGTCAAAAATTAATAGTCAAAAGTATGAGTAAAATACTGATCACGGGCGCGGGAGGGTATATCGGTTCGGTGGCGACTTACTTATTTCTGCAGCAAGGATATGAAGTGGTTGTTATTGATAATTTTGCTACGGGTTACAAACAACCGCTTGAACTTTTGCAGACTAAGTTCGGATTTGAAAAACTCCGATTTTATGAAGCGGACTTGACAGCTGATCTCTCCCCGATCTTTGAGGAAGAAAAGAATATTACCGCAACCATTCATTATGCCGCAACCTGCTCGGTCGACGAGTCGATGAAAAAGCCCGGTAAATACTTCAGAAACAATGTTTTGGGTACATTGAATCTTCTTGATGGGTTAGTTAAAAATAGCATCAAGAATTTTATTTTCTCCTCAACCTGTGCGGTATACGGCGAGGCCGAATATGTGCCGGTTGACGAGAAGCACCCGACCAATCCAAGCAATCCCTATGGCGAGTCAAAGCTGATGGCAGAGCGTATAATCCAGTGGTACGGCAAGCTACATGATATAAAATATGCGATATTAAGATATTTTAATGTCGCCGGCGCTTCGGACGACGGACTTATAGGAGATTCCAAAAAACCCTCGTCGCTTCTGACTCAAAATGCCGTCCGCGGCGCTTTGGGGATCGAGCCTTTTTTCTTGACCTGTGTTACTGTAGATACACCGGATAAAACTCCAATCAGAGACTATATCAATGTCGTCGATCTTAATGAGGCTCATCTTAAGGCTGTAGAATATCTGAATCAGGGAGGAAAAAGCGAGATCTTTAATCTGGGTACCGGTACCGGCAATTCAGTGCTGGAGATAGTACGGACAGTTGAGCAAGTAACCGGTAAGCAGATGAAGCTTAAAAATACCACTCCCCGCCAGGGAGAGTATGCCAAGATGATAGCGTCGATTGCGAAAGCGGAAAAACTTCTGAACTGGAAACCTGAGCGTGAGATCGAAGATTCGATCAGGTCTTTGTCTGCGTGGTATAAAAATAATCCTCAAGGCTGGAAATAACTTAAAAAAGGTGATAAAATTCTTTTTTCGTGTTCAAATTAAACAATTGTATGTTATAATTATAGGTCTTATATGAAGATAGCAGGAATAATTTTGGCTGCGGGAAAAGGCACAAGAATTAATTCACACAAGATAAATAAAGTCGCACTCCCCTTTTTGGGTAAACCACTCATTTCCTACGGAGTTAATTTATTTAAGGGGATGGTAAATCCGTTAATCATTGTGGTCGGAGCTTATTCGGAAAGTGTAAAAAAAGTCCTTAAAGGAGTAAAAGTTGTTTACGCAGACCAAAAAAAGAGATTAGGAACGGGTCATGGGGTAAAAGTCGGATTGGAAGTTTTAGAGAAATACTCCCCTACTCCGGAGGCTGTCTTGGTCGGGTATGGAGACCACATGATGTTTTATAAAAAAGAGACTGTTAAAAAATTAATAAATCTGCATGCGGAAAATTCGGCTGCAGTATCTTTGATTACCGTAAAGCATAACAGCCCGGATGAACTGGCCTGGGGCAGGATCATAAGAGATAGTGCAGGCTACATCATCGATAATATAGAGCAAAGAGATGCAACTGCAGCAGAGCGGAAAATAGGAGAGATTAATGCGGGTTTTTACTGCTTTGATTATGAATTCTTAAATAAGAATATAGACAAAATCAAAAAATCGCCAAAATCTGGCGAATATTACGTTAACTCATTAATTCAAATTGCCGTAAAGCAATGCAGAAAAGTCATAGGACTTAAAGTTCCTTTCGAAGAAGTGGGAATAGGGATCAACAAATCACCGGAGCTGCAAATAAGTCAGAAGTTATATCTTCAAGATTAATTTTTTTGTCCGATATATATGGAAAACACACATAGATATCCTTTAATGGCCTTTAGAATGTCGGCAACTTTGGATGCTCCAGTATGGCATAAAAAACATCCTGATTTGGCTAGTGATAGGCCAATGCCTCCTCAAATGATTAACGGGTCAATTGATTATGTCTGTTTTCAAACTAATTTTAATAATTATACAACCGAACTTAGACGATTTATCGAAGCTATACCTAAAGATAAAGTGCAATCAAGCGAGGAAGATACTTTTAACCGTGAGACTTTTGCTGCTCATCTTACAATAATGAAAATGTATTTTAAAGAACTTTACGAATATCCCGAATTTAGACAATTGCTTGATGGAAAACCGCTTGAGTTTCTGTATATGCTGGTAGATCTGCACGATTTTACCAGGTATGTGATTAACGGCGAGTATCCGCTGGACTATACCGAAAGAGTTTCGGATGCAGTTGAACAAAGAATCATGACCGAAATGTTTGGCAAAGAGGTAGCTAAAGATTTTATACCCTACTTCCATACTTTTAGGTGGATGATCGGAGAGGTCGAGCCTCCAAATCCCGATACAGCTAGCAATCCGGAAAAAATTGCTTTAATTTTAAAACTTATAGATGTTGTTAGTAAGGGAAGCGACGGTAAATTGATTGACCCCGATACGATTTTTAATAAGGGAATGTCACATGACCGGTGGATTGATTACCAAACTGAAAAAAAGAGGTTTCCGCTGAAAGCTTTTGCCCGAGACAAAAAACATGTACGTACTATCTGGGAAATTTCAGCGGACGAATATAAAAAGAGAGACAGAGACATTACAAATAGTGGCAGATACTTAACCGAAAAATTAACGGGTGTTCAGTTTGGTAATATTTATCAAAGAGTCAGAGAACAGACAATAGAGTTACATCTTTTTAATCATTAAAATTTGTTTAGAATCAATTTATGTCAACTAAAGTTGCCGATCTTTCAATAATCGTTCCCGCTTACAACGAAGAAAAATCTATTAATGATACGTTGCAGAGCATAAACGGCCAATCTATTCAACCAAAACGAGTAATAGTTGTTGACGATCACTCGACAGATAAGACAGCCGAAGTTGTGAGAAAAGCCGGCTTTACTGTTTTAGAAACTCCTAACAATACTGGATCAAAAGCAGGAGCACAAAATTATGCTTTGACAAAAGTTAAGACCAAATATGTTATGGCGCTTGACGCAGATACGACGATGGATAAATATGCGGTTGAAAAGCTTCTTCATGCTTTTGAAGATAAAAAAACAGCCGCGGCCTGCGGATTCGTAATCCCAAGATTTGTAAATACAGTCTGGGAAAGAGGCAGATATATAGAATATCTTATTGCTTTTACTTACTACAAACCTATTCAGGAGTACTTCGGTAAACCTTTGATTTCTTCGGGTTGCTTTTCCATGTATAAGACTAAATTTTTGAAAGAAAACAATGGTTGGCCTACGCGCACTATGGCTGAAGATATGGATCTGACCTGGAGTTTCCATAAAAAAAAGTTTAATGTCAGATTTATTCCCGAAGCTGTCTGTTATCCTATTGAGCCGCAAAATTTTACTTTTATGAAAAAGCAGCTAATACGCTGGTCGCACGGATTTGTTCAGAACCTAATGCTGCACTGGAAGGATGTATTGGCAGTTCCCTACTTAAATTATATTATTGCGGTAATGACGTGGGATTCTATTGTGGCGTCGATAATGTACTTATTAGTAATACCTATATTCTCAATTTTATTCAAATCTCCGTGGCTTTTGTTGTTATTTATTATTGATGCTCCGATTGTCTTTATCCCGGCTTTTATTCAAGGTTTAAAGAGAAAAGAATTGTTAAAAATCGTTATCAGTTTTCCAGCCTTTTTTGTTTTAAGAATAGTTAATGCTGTATTTATCATGGAGGCGTACTGGTCGGAAATTATTCTTAAAAAACGACTGACCCAATACGAAAAGGGTCATTAAATTATGAATACTGGATTACCGGGTACAGGGATAGGAGGGTTGTTTTATATGTTTTCCGTAGCGGTGATGATTTTTATTGAAGTAAAAGATTTGCTGTTGAGGAAAAAAAATAACAAGCGTAAAAAAATAGTTATCGAACAATCGATAATTATCGTATTATTAATTTCGGCAATTTATGCTACAAATGTATTTTTCAGCAAATATGTATTTAAAAAACCTCCAGTTCTGCTTGCAGTTAATGCTACATTTGAAGAAAAATCAAGATTTATTATATTAAATTATCCAATCATAGTGCCATTACTTTTACTTTTCGTAGTATTGATCTTTACCCAAATTATGTATTTTCATTTTCGGACTTCAAACAAATAGCTGGGAACATTTCTTAAACTTCAACTAATTTCTTTCTCTTCCTGATCCGGGAATCTCACTAAAGAATATGTATCCCAAATCACAGACTTTCTAAGTTAATTGCTATATCATGTTCTTGAGTCTATGGGAGCTTTAGAGAGGGCTAAAAGATTTTCACCCGCCTCATTTTTTAAAGAGAAACGCATCTCAATTCGAAAAAATGTTCGTTCAGGACTGGCGGCAATCTTTTTTGGAGCTATTTTACTATCAAGTTGCATCCCAGTATCTACCGGAGGCGAATTGATATCTCCTGAGACTGGTGTAAGCGCTGCGACAAATTTAGAAGACGTCTATGACAGCATTACATTTCTTAAGTTGAACTTTAGTCAGATGTTAGATAGCGGAAACGATTACAAAACCTGTTCGGGTGTTTTCGTAGGTCCAAATCAAATTTCAACGATTGCACACTGCATTATGGAGGATTTCAGTGATTCAGCATTACCGATTTTAAGCATTGATTATTTATTTTCGGAAAATAAATTAACACAAGATTCAAAACCGACTGCCGTAGATTTATCTAATCGTATTGTGACCTTTTATTTTAATAATTTGGAAGGCAGTCAAAAAAGTTTTATACCCATATCAGATAATCCTCCCGAAACAGGCGAGACACTTTATTTGATTACAATTAATCAGGATAGCATAAGTATGGCAACGGGAGAGCAAAAATTGGATCACCCGGTGAGTTGGCCGTTTATTTTTTCCGGGGAGACCATCAATTATGATTATGGTGATTGCGCATCGCAGGCATGTTACTTAACTACATTTGAAGCGGATAAAATCCTGAAATGCGGAAATAGTGGATCGCCGATACTAAGATATAATACTTCAAAAAGACAATTTGAAGTTGTAGGATTTGCCTCAGGTCGATTTGTAGGATTCTATAATAATCTGTTTTTTATTTTAGCTTCAGAAAAATAGAACTGATCTTGATGTGAACAATTAGAGCGGGATACGGGAGTCGAACCCGTCTCATCTCCTTGGAAGGGAGACATTGAACCGCTCAACTAATCCCGCTTATAGATTTTTAATCAATCCTAAATTTTCAAGATTTAATTATACAATAGTTAGGTGAAATATAAAATTACACTTATCTTCCTGGCGGCATTTTTAATTCGTCTTATAGCTATCAACCAGTCACTCTGGCTGGATGAGGCGACGACGGCTAGAGTCGTACAACGGTATAATTATTGGGAAATAATTACCAAATTCTCTCCTCATGATTTTCATCCCCCACTTTATTACATGTTGATGAAATTATGGACTAATATATTTGGTTACGCCGAAGTTGTTTTAAGACTGCCTTCGGTACTTTTTAGTCTGGCAACAGGCTATATGGTTTACCTGTTAGGAAAAAAAATTGGAGACAACGATCCCGCCATAGGCGGGATGGCTAAGAGGGAAGTTGGAATCCGGGCGGCTGTTTTTTTTCTGTTTAATCCTTTAATAGTATATTATAGTCAGGAGGCGAGGATGTATATGATGACGACTTTTTTTCTTTCTATATCAATTTTTTATTTAATTTTAATGTTAAAAGAAAAAAAGTCGCAAATTCAAAAATCAAAGTTCAAAGCTCAAAATTTAGTACTTTTTACGCTTTTTTCTGTTTTAAGTTTCTTGACTTTCTACGGCTCAGTTTTTTTGACAGCTTCGATGTTGTTTTATCTTCTTTTTAAAAAGAAATTCAGAATGTTTTATGTTTCATGCTTAATGTTTGGTGTTGCGTGTTTACTTCTGTCTCCCCTACTCTACCGCCAACTGATGAACGCTAAACAACAGTTGCAGTTGGTTGCCGATTGGTCGCAGGTTCTGGGATCGGCCAATCTGAAGAATCTGCTGCTTATACCTCTGAAGTTTTCGATTGGTCGAATCAGTTTTAAGCCGAAATGGATCTACTGGTTTGCTGCGGGAGTGTGGTCAATTATTACCTGGTTTAATGTCGTGAAGGGAGGCATAAAACAAAAATTATTGCTATATCTGCTTATGACTCCGATCGGTTTGGGATTTATTTTTTCTTTTTGGACTCCCCTGCTTCAGTACTTCAGATTTATATATCTGATTCCAATCATGAGTATTTTACTTGTATCGGGTATGAATGCTTCAATTAATCGATTAATCAAAGCAGGGTTTATGGTTTTCACTTTAATATATTTATTGGTGCCTGCTTTTTACCGTGAAGACTGGAAAAGCTTGGCTAATGCCATAAAAAGCGATGAGGTGTACATGATCTACAGTTCGTCGGATCCCTTGCAGTATTACCGAGGAGACATCCGGACTGTTGACTTAAATGAATTAAGTAGCATGAGATTGTCAGACAAGGAGATTTATCTAATCCCCTACTCTGCCGATATTCACAGGATAGATTACAGAGCAATTTTGGCTAAAAAAAATTTCCGGCAGCAGGGACAAATCGATTTTAGAGGGTTAAAACTGGAAAAGTGGAAACGCTACAGCGCTATGTAGCATTGAAGCAGATCAGCTTGAGAACATTTTTTTGAATTCGACAAGACTTGCGTAAACTTGGATAAAGATCGCTACGATCAAAGCAAAAGCGATGGCATAAGGAGGTCCGAAGACTCCATAGCGTGGAATTAAGAAGTAGCAACCCAGAGTCAGTATCACAAAAAAGATGACATTTGATATCAGTATGTAGCCGGGCTTTTTGACGGTGTACAGCAGAAAGAGCATTGGAAGACTCCCCAATGCATAAAGTATAAACGGCAGGCTCAGGGCTTTGGTAATCGCGGATGTCTGATTAAAACTTCGGGTAAAGAAGAGTTCATAGACTTGATCGGGAGTGAAAAATAAGGCCAAAAATAAAAAAGCAGGAACCAGCAGATACATAAAGCCAGTCTTAAGATTGCTTATAATTTCGTTTTTCAGTCTAATTTTGGAGAATGAAGGAGAGAGAACTTGGGTGATGCTGATGACGGTCGTGATGATAGTCAAAATTATCTTTTGCGAAAGTCCATAGAATCCAACTTCAGTTTTGGAGCGGAAAAAAGACAATAAAAACAAATCCATCCGGAGTCCCAGATTGAAAAATTGAGACGCGATAAAGTAAGTGAAAGTATAACCAAACCTAACCTCTTTTCTATCCAGGGCAGACCTGATGATCTTATTAACAACTTCCCTTTTTTCGATAAAAATAAACAAAAAGAAGATAGCCGGGCCGATGATGCCGAAAACAAAAATGATCGAGCCTACGGTCACCAGCTTAGCAGATGAAAGAAAGAGGATGACCGAAGTTTTCAGGATATTGGAAAGATTCAGGTAGATATTGGTTTTTAAAAATTTTTTCGCGGCAAAAAGAATATTTTGAAAGAAATTCTGCCAGATTAAGAAAAGTACGGAAAAAGAGGTGAGCCACAACTCCCATAAAGGCGCACCGGTTTTAAAAAATACTTTATCAAGGGAGGGAAATGAGATAAATAAACCCGCAATTACCAGTAAAGACAGAAAGGACTGATAAAAAAAGGTACTTTTGATGAAGCTGTAAAGCTCCTCTGTCCTTTTTTCGTAAAGCGAGGGAAAATAAGAATAGATGGTTGCGGTGATGCCAAAATCAAGAATGTTGGCTAAAACATAGGCAATGCCCAGAAGTACGCTTAAAACTCCGTATTGAGCAGGAGTCAGGATCCGCACCAAAATTAAGGCAAAAAAAGCAGTGAAGAAGATATTCAGGTAATTGCCGACTGTGTTGATGATTACATTCTTGCTGGTGGGTCTTTTGATGAAGTTAAGAATTCGGGGGATCATTGCATAATTGTAGCAAAAAAGATATATACTTCTATTAATTGAAATCGCAATCAGTATATACCCCTCCTTAGCTGATTTGATAAGATAACTTTAGTTGACAATTTGCAAAATCAACTAAGACGGGTATAGTTAATTGTTAATTGGGAATTGATTTGTTAGAATGTATTATTCTATGTCAAAGTCCGCTTTAATTACAGGAATTTTAGGTCAGGACGGTCCGTATTTGGCAAAACTTCTTTTAAGCAAAAAGTACAAGGTTTACGGGATGATCAGGCGCTACTCAAATCCTAATTTTGGAAATTTAGACTATCTTGGCATCACCGACAAAATAGACTATATCGAGGGAGATATGTCTGATGAGTCCTCTCTGATTAACGTGATAAAAGTTGTAAGACCCGATGAGGTCTATAACTTGGCTGCCCAGTCTTTCGTCGGAGATTCCTGGCGGATGGCAAAGTTAACTACGGAAGTCAATGCTCTGGGAGTTTTATTTCTGCTAAACGCGATTAAACTTTTCTCACCAATGACCAGATTTTACCAAGCTTCAACGTCGGAAATGTACGGTATCGGTAACTCAAACGGATACCAGGATGAGGAAACGAATTTTCATCCCAGAAGCCCTTACGGTATAGCCAAAGTCTACGCTCATATGATGACGATAAATTTCAGAGAATCCTACGGGCTTTTTACCTGCAGCGGGATTCTTTTCAATCACGAGTCGCCGATCAGAGGAATTCAATTCGTAACCCGCAAAATTACCGACGGGGTTGCCAGAATCAAATTCGGTCTGGCCGACAAATTATATCTCGGTAATCTCGACGCCAAGCGCGATTGGGGTTTTGCCGGGGACTACGTCGAGGTAATGTACCGCATGCTGCAGGAAAAAAAACCAAACGATTTTGTAGTCGGAACGGGGGAAAACCATAGTGTTAAGGAGTTTGTCAAATTGGCTTTTGAATATGGAGGAATTTCGGATTGGCAAAAATATGTGGTGAGCGATGCCCGCTTTAAGCGACCGGCAGAAGTGCACGAACTAAAAGCCAAACCAGATAAAGCCAAAAAACTCCTAAACTGGAAGCAGAAGGTCAGTTTTAAAGAGTTGGTAAAGATGATGGTTGAAGCCGATCTCAAGAGAGTTAAAACCAAGTCTGACTTGGCTGATAGCGGTTAAAACAGGTTGAAAACAGCTTTTAGGAGTCCGGAAATATTTTTAAGCCTCTCAAGTAAAATTGCAGGAAAATTTATAATCAAATCTTTTACGCTCCAATTCCTAAGTATTACCAGAAACCAATTCCTGCAGTCGAGATATTGTTTTTTCCAGCGTAAGTCTTTTGAGGTAGATTGACCGAAGTGGATCACTACCGAATCCGGTGAGACCAGATTTTTAAACCCCGCACTTTTTAATCGCAGAGACAGATCTATGTCTTCGAGATAGGATCCGAATTTTTCAGCAAATATTCCTACCTTATTTAATGCCGATTTAGAGTAAATTACGCAGGCGGCATTAGTTGCGTCCACCTCCCGTTTATTTTTAGATACCGTTGTTGATCGATGGGAAGCAATGCGGTTTTCAGTGATGGATTCGGCTTTACCCTTAGGCAGTATCTTTACTCCCATAGACTCTATCTCCCCACCGGGTTTTTTAATTACGGGGTTAAGCGAGCCGATTAAATTATCGGCAGAAGACAGTAAGTTTTTCAGCCAGTCTTTTGTCAAGAGCACGTCATCATTTACCGTTCCAAGCCAATTGCCGGAGGAGGCGCGAAAGCCTATATTGGCGGTTGAGGCAAAACCTTTATTATTGTCGATGGGAATGAATCTGACCCCGGGATATTTTCTTCGCCATTGCCACACGTGAGAATTTGTTATGGAGCTTGTCACAACAATCCACTCCACCTGTAAGGTGTATCCTGATTTCAGATCAATATATATCTGATTTTTTTTAAAAAAGTCGCCGAGCAGTCGGGTTTTCAGGTTGGGAACCGTAATAGAAGTTATATTTTGCAGGTGTGGAAGCAGTTTGCCGGTTGAGTATTTTCTTTTGAGTAAATATATAATCAATTTGCCGAAAGCAGAAAAATGCTTGTTTGCGTAAATTTCCATCGCCGAAAAGAAAATATCTCTTTTCAGCTGATTTGCAAACAATTTGAAAGACTCTCCTCCACTATGTTTAATCGGTAAATCAAACCAGCCGATTTTGTAATCGTTATCAATCAGCCTTTTGGTTATATCGCTATCTTCAAACCAAAGGAAAAATCTTTCGTCAAATCCCCCAAGCTTTTTAATAACGGATTTTTTCAAAAGCAGACAACCGCCGAATAGTGTTTTTGTTTTAAAAATGTCTAAAGGGAAGATTTTAGCTAAGGGAGTAAATTCGACAAGAAGCGAGCCCCAGGAAGGCAAGGGCTTCCGATACGATTCCGTGGTTCTTACGGAACAGGCGTCTAAATCGTTAGTTTTCGCATAGATAATTAATTTATCTATCTGTGACGGAGTGATTTCTACATCCGGATTGAGAACCAATACACAGTCTCCTAGCGCTTTAGTCATACCTTGATTACAGGCTGCGGCATAACCTCGGTTGAATCCGTTTTGCATGAGTTCAACCGGTGAATAGTTGCTCTTTAACCAGTCGGGTCTTTTTTTAGAATTGTTGTCGACGACAATGACCTGATAACTGTTATTGACTGCGACTAACGAGAGCAACTTCTTTAATTTTTCCGATGTATTCCAATGGACAATAATTACCGTAACCTTAGTATTATTCATACGTGTTTATCATATATCAGATCCTCTTGAATAATACACATTATGTCATTCCTGCGGAAGCAGGAGTCTATTAAATAGATTCCGCATCAAGTGCGGAATGACAAAGTGATCAAGCGGATTTGATATGATTTAAGATCGCAAAAACGATTTTTTGTTTCGGCTTCACCCCAATAGGGGATCCCAAGCCATTCACAAAAATATTTTTTCAATTTTATTGACGATTGGTAAACAACAATTTTATGCTACAGTGCTATGTAGCATTGTAGCGTCTTGCCTGATACAATTTTTTAACAAAAATCAGATTTATAATAAAACCCGTTACTTCGGTTATAGCCATAATCCAAGCCGCGGCAATAATACCATAGTTTGGTATAAAGACAATATTCAATACAAGATTTACCGCAGTATTGGCAATTCCGTAGGGTAAAAATTTCCCGACCAGACGCGAGCTTTGTACCACAGTTGCCAGAGGCGAATTCAAAAAAAACAAAAAAAGCACAAGCGAGAATATTTTGAGGATGGGAACAGCTTGAAAGTATTCCGGTCGGAAAAATGTCAGGATAAAAAAAGGACCAATTAAATATATTCCCAAGCCGAATAAAATTCCGATCAGAACCATTGCCAGCGTAATTTTAATAAGTTGCCCGGCCGAAATACCTGTTTTTTTAGCAGCTACGGGAAAAAGCACCTGGATTAGTGATGAGGGAAACAATGCGACAGACTCTAAAAATCTGTATGCCAGACCGTAAATTCCCAATGCCGCGTCTCCCTTAAAATAGGAAACCAGAAATGCGTCCCCCCGATTGTAGAAAAATGAGGTTAATGTTAAATAAGCATAAGGGGATGAAGATTTTATCACAGACAAAAAATCCGAAAATGAAATCGACGTTAATTTAATTTTCCTCCAAGGCGCTATCCAAATTAAAGTAGCGGAAAACGCAAACAATAAAAGCAGAAAGACTCTGGTTAAGTCAAGATATGGTTGAAATAATACAAAACCCATGATGCAGATTCCTCCTATACTCCCCAACTTTAAAGAGACACGCAAACCCATTTTTTGCTCCAGATAATATCCGTCCAAAATGGACAAGTATGCCATGGGAACAAGACTGATCAAAAATATCAGGTTGACCGCGGGCGTAAAAATTTTTAAGCCGAATAAAATAACCGATAATACGACTATGCTGATTGCTAAAGTATGCGTTCTTACCGCCAGTATTTTATTGAACAAGCCGCTCTTGTCAAACCCTTCCACTTTTTTTAAATAATACTGGTTCAAACCAAAATCGGCAAAAAAGGTTGAAAGTTGCAAAATCATGAAATAGAGTGTAAATATGCCATACTCCGGGGGAACCAGAATTTTAGCCAAAAGTATCCAGGCTAAGGTAGTTGCTACTTTGCTGACGATAGAACCGGCAAAAAAAATTCCCGAATGTTTAAATAGATCTTTGATCATTGCGGTTTTAATCTTTCAAACAAATATAAATTGTAAGTATCGTTTAAATTCCACTGCCTGATTTTTTTCCTTGGCCTAAAAGCAGCTATTTCGTAGGCCGGATTTTCGGCAAGATGTTTTTCGCTTTCGTCAATGACGAAAAGATATTTATTGTTATAGTAATCGTCGAAATTTATTTTGATTCCGTCTTTTTTCAACTGATATTTTATGACGACCGCCAGGTTATCATAGATAAGATTGGCAACATTGTAGTCTTTAAGGCCTAGTTTTTTAATTATCCCATAAGCCTTTTTTTCCATAAGAAAATTCCAGCGGTCAGCCATGCCAAAGGCAGATTCAGGTTTCGGCAGATAGATAACCAGGTCCAAAAAAAGAAGTAAGAAGCAAGAAAAAAGTATTACCCTGCCGGTAATGATTTTATTAAATTTTCCCGCCAGGAAAATAATAAATATTAAACTTAAAGAAAGATAGCGGTGCGGGAGCAGTTTGAAGTTCGAGAAACTTCTTGAATTTTTCAGGTATTCTACAAATACGATCACATTATAGAATTTATTTTTAAGTTCGAAAAGCAGGATCGGAGAAAAGCCAACGACAAAAGCAAGAAAAGAAGTCATCCACAACTTGAACCCAGCTTGCTTTTTGAACCGATGTCCATAATATACATATATATAAAATATCGGCAACAAAATTAAACTAGCGAAATGAATTTGGGAAATCACCCCAATGAGAAAAAACAGCAAATAAAGATATAATGATTTTTGCGTTTTTCTATATAACCCTGAAAATAATATTAATAGGGGAATTAAAGCGAGTTGGAATCCAGGGCCAAAGAAAAAACGGCTAAAATCGATATACAGCGGAATTAGAGTATAAAGAAGAGCGATTAATACAGCCACATTTTTTCCATAAAGGAGTTTTACTCCAAAATAAAGCGGGAAAAGCATCACGGCCGAAAATAACATAAAAAGATAAGAGGAGATTATAGGATCAAAATTACCCAAGAGCAGAAAGACTAACAGGAAATAATAGATTAAAGACCCTTGTAGAATCTGTTTTCCGCCGGTGACGATCGAATTTCCGGGTCCAACCAGCGTCAACTCCTTATTCCGCCAGATTTCAAGAACCCGGGATGAAATCCAAGCCTGATCAAAAGAAAAATTTAGGTGATAGGTGTAGTTTACCGATCTGACAAAGACATAAACGATTAATAAAAACAACATTAAAATAATTTCCCGTTTTTTATGTTTGAACATTATTTGAATACCTCCCCTTCTCTCCCCTCCTTATCAAGGAGGGGGATACGGGGTGGTTAAATTATTTTATTCAACGCCCCAACTATAAAGGGTTGCCGGCCAGATTGAATAAGGATTATCGTCGAGGGGATAATGATCAAGATACTGCTCTTTTTTAAAATTTTTCTCGGCAAATTCGATTACATCATTAGGCAGGGAGGAATCGTCGATAAAGATAAAACCAACCGGATAATTTTTCAAGTAAAATTCGAGATCTTTTTTTTCCAACACTAATTTTACCGTTGTTCCCTTGAGTATTTTTTCACCAATACTGTTTACGGAGCATTCAGTTCTGGTCGGAAGGCCATTGATATAACCAGCATCATTCCAACGAAGAATCTTGATGTTTTTAAAGTTTTCGTCAAGATACCAGCGTGCTCTGTCCCACCAAGTTTCTATAACTACGCTTTTCTCCCTATCCTCCGGCAGTTTAGCTTTGATAATATCATAGACGAGATTGTAGTCGATATTGGCAATCTCCCTGAAATCGTGGTTGAGCGAATAATATTTTTTGGGCTTGCCGGTGAATTTATGACCGCTTAGTACGATAAACAGCGTCAGCAAAGTTAACCAGATTACCCTGAAACGACTATGTCTTGAAGGTAAGGTTGAAAGGAGCTGCCAGAGAGAAAAAGACATACCAATTAAAAACAAGGGAAAAACCGGCAGCAAATACCTTGATACATAGGGTTTAAAACCAAAAGAGACGAAAAGCAGATGTATGGCCAGATAAAGCAAAAGCAGAATGGCGGTTTTTCTATTCCGGAAAAAGTAGATAAGATATCCCAGAATTCCCAGAAGAGTCAGAATCCCATATTCGCGCCATAAAAAGGAGTGATAATACCACAGATTATTGCTGACAAAAGTGCCAGCTTTAAATTGCGAGATTAAGCCTTTTACCAGTCCTATCTGGCTAGCTGATACTGCCAGACCCAAGGCTGTCAGATAGAAAAATGGATTTTTGATAAGTTTGGGAATTCGCTTCAAGTTGGTGATGAGGAAGTGAAGAACCAGCGTCAATAACACCAGGTAAAAAAAGGGATGAGTCAGTATTCCACTCAGAATCGAGAATGAGAATAATAAAATCAAGAAGGGCCGCGATTTTTTTTGGCCAATTATCCGCAGATAAAACAAAAGCGTCAAAAGCAGCAAAAATTGAACAATAATATAACCCCTGGCTTGCCGCGACCAGACAATTTCAAAATAGGAAAAGAGAGTCAATAGCGAAGCGGATATGGCTACAGCCTGGTTGAATAAAAATTTCGCCAGTAAATATACGGCGATTGGGACAAAAGATCCGATTAAGACAATCGGCAGGCGGGCTGCAAGTTCGTTGACCCCAAAAAGCCGGTATGTGGCGGCAATAAGCAAATGAGTGGTAACATTGTAATGCTCAATGACAAATTCGGGATTTACGAATGCGGAAAATCCGTGCTTTAACAAAATTTTACCCTGGTTAGCCGAAGAAAACTCGTCGACCCAGAAAGGCGGATTATGGGTCGAGAGACCGTATATCCGGTACAAAAAAGAAACAGCAAAGAGCAAAATGATGAAAAACAACTCCCAATTAATTTTTGATCCGATTTTTGGAATAACTATCATTCATCTGCTACAATTATATATCTAATCATTAGAAATTAAAGACCAAATATGGATAAAGTCGTATATGTCTGTACCGGTACTTGCCATGCCGAGGTATCAGATAAAGAATATGAAGAAGGCTTGACGAAATGCGGAACCAAGGACTGCACTCATTTCGGCCACAGCTTCGAAAAGGTACTTAAGTGCCACGAGTGCGGAGCCTACTTTAAACCGGGCGATAACCACTCCCATCTGGCTTGACCTGATTTGCAAATCGATATACGTCTTGATAAAATCAGGATAAATGACTGCTCAATTAATAGATAATGGACCTGCAATAAATTTACCGTTGGAAGCTCTAATAACTACAGATACCAGGTTTAATTATGGTATTCCTGTCAATTTATTTATTGATCGATTTGGAGTAAATAATCCCGGAGTAAGGGAAGTTTTAAAACTGCACCCGCCATTAGTTTATATGTTAGGTAGAGTAAGCGGAGAGTCTAGTGGGACAACTGATAGACTCCAACCTGACAAAGTCTCCAGACCTATTTATTCCCTTCTTGAAGGATCGGGTATGTTTGGCTTAGAAAATCCGGATGATGCGAGACGATGGCCCGGGATATTTGGACACGGACTCGGTACAGCCAGACAAGCTTGGTTCGTATTTAATCTTTTTAAGCAGTTGACTCCGCAACAAAGAGCAGCATTTGAGCAAGCAGGATTTTCTTTTGAAGAATGTGATGATTTGGAACCGGGAGTTGTGAGAGACTTCATGATGATAGATCACTTATCAAGAAGAATTTGGGACGAACGCAGATCGGACGGTGTAAATATTACGGGTCTTTCAGGGGAAAGTCCGGGAGAGATGGCTCGGAATTTATTGTTTAAATATAAGGCTCCGGTTGAATTTTTAAATCTAATCAGAATTGAAGATCATGTTCATCAATTGGCAGAAAGAGCTATAGATGGTGAAGAAGGTAGCAAATACTTCCCGTTTATAGTTGACGCAATCTTAACTTATGTTGACTGGACTTTTGAAAGATCACCTATAGAGCTAAAATCAAGATTTGCCAGACTGCGGGAATACAGAAAAGATATTCCTGGTGAAATTTTAAAAACTTTAGAATCTTGCGGAACAACCTTTGAATCAACGGTTAATTCTATTTTAGGTATTGATTTGTTTGCTGAACTTAAAAATATTCCTCCGTATGCATGGGAATATAGAATAAGACAAGCGTATTGCGCCCCTTCCGGTGTAAAAATGCAAGAAGTTTTTCCGGAATATTTTGCCCAATATCCTCAACTGCTAAATTTGCCAGAATGAGAGTCTGTAACATATAAAGATAACCACTTACTACAGCGCTATGTAGTGTTGTAGTGTTTGAGCAATATGATTTTTCCCTTCCAGAAAATATAAATTGACTAATCCCGAGTTGTATGACGAAATAATTTTGTACTTTTGCTACAGCGCTATGTAGCATTGAAGCAAAAAGAAATATGAATATTAATTTCAATACCTTAATTAAATGGATGTACAAAATAGATTTTATCACTATAACAATCTTTATATAGAAAACTCATGCAGACTTAAATAATTTTTATAAACAAAGTCATCTCTGCTTCAATGCTACATAGCATTGAAGCATCTTTGAAACGATTCTAAGCTAAGGCATGTTTAAAGTTATAAAGCGTACGTAAATGAAATCCCCCGCTCGCCCTCCGCAGTAGCAATGTTACGGAGGGTGGATAAGCTCGTGGGAGTTTCATAAAGATTAGTTATTTATTTTGAATAAGTAGTCAAAGCAATGCTCGTGAAGACGAGGACAGTCCCGAGGAATAAACCGAAGTTTAACTTTTCTCCCAATAATAGATAAGCGGTAACAAAAGCAAAAATCGGCTGCAGATACAGGCTTAAAGAACCCAAAACCGCGTTAGAGAATTTTAACGCATACTGATTCAGAAGATAAGTCCCGACTGTGGCAAACAGAGAAACGTAGAGTACTCCGACGATAGCCCCGGGGCTTAAATTATTCCACCAATAATTATTTTGGGAAAGTTCAAAAAAAGAGAGAAGAAGAAAGAGGAAAGTTGCCACAAAACAAAAAACCGCCGTAATAACAATCGGGCTGTACTTTTTTTGCATTTGTTTAGAGAGTAGCGCGTAAAAAGACCAAGAGATTACTCCCAGTAAAATTAATACGTTTCCGATCAAATCGCCTGAAAAAGCTGACTTTTTATGAATTATGGGAAGAATAATCACGACAGAAACTCCGACAAGACCGATTAAGATAAAAAACCATTTTTTAAGGGGAAGTTTATGACCAAATATAATATAGCCTAAAGTTCCGACGATTAGCGGGGTTCCTGCGTAAAGCATCTGTCCTATTGAAGCAGTTGTGGTCTTTATTCCGATAACGAAAAACGCGATATTTGCAGTGGCGAGCAAAGAAATCAGAATTAATTTGCCAAAATCTACGTCGAATTTCGGTTTTTTTTTCATAAAAAGCGGAAAAAGACATATCGAGGCGATCAAAAACCTGATAAAAGAAAAGTTAAAAGGAGGAATTTGCCGGACGGCGATTTTGATGACAGTTGACACAGCTCCTCCGAAGATAGAACTGAGAAAAATTGCTATAATAGCTTTGTTACGGTCGGACATCAAATTATTATATACTTTATATTTATGAAGGCTATCATACTCTGCGGCGGACGCGGCACCAGAATGAAGGAGGAAACCGAATTCAAACCCAAACCGATGGTGATGATCGGCAACAAACCCGTCCTTTGGCATATTATGAAAATCTATGCCTCCTACGGGTTTAACGAATTTATTCTGGCGCTCGGATATAAAGGCGACTATATCAAAGATTTTTTCCTCAATCAAAAAGCTTTCACTTCGGATTTCACCTTAAATACCAGAAATCACCATACCAAATTCTTTCTGGAAAACAGATCCGAGATTGACGATTTTAGAATTACTTTTGTCGATACGGGACTCGAGACGATGCCCGGTGAGCGAATCTTAAAATGCAGAGATTATATTCCCGAGCGTGACAAATATTTTATGGTTACATATGGGGATGGCGTGACGAATCTTGATTTGGCCGCACTAGTAAAATTTCATAAAAGCAAAAAAACCATAGGAACCATTACCGCTGTCCATCCCAGAAGCAGGTATGGATTGGTGATGATCGGAAGAAACGGAATGGTTGAATCATTTAAAGAAAAGCCGATTTTGGACAACTGGGTAAACGGAGGTTTTATGGTTTTTGACAAGAGGTTTTTCAATTACTTGAGGCCCGGTGAAACAGAACATCCGGCCTTAGAAAGACTGGCAAGAGCTAAGCAACTGGCAGTTTTTAAGAATAACGGATTTTGGTATGCGATCGATACCTATCGCGAGTTTGAGGAGTTAAACAAAATCTGGGCTACCGGTAAGGCGGCGTGGAAGGTGTGGAAATAAACAAATTAAAAGTTAAAAGTGAAAAGTGAAAAGTTACAGTACAAATTTAAAAAGTAAAAACATTTTAGTTACCGGTGGGACAGGATTTGTAGGTTCTCACTTGGTCGAGGAATTGGTCAGGTTAGAGGCTAATGTGGTGACTACTTTTATATCCACCTCTCCCCTATCCTACTTTTTTAGCCAGGGATTAAATAAAAAAGTCAAGATGGTGCACGCGGATGTGGCGGATTTTGAAAGCATGACGGATATTGTTACAAAATTTGAAACAGATTTTATTTTTCATCTGGCGGCTCAAGCTCTGGTTGAGACAGCTTATTACAATCCCCGAAAGACTTTGGAATCAAATATTACGGGAACGATAAATATATTGGAGGCCGCACGATTATATCCTAAGGTTACAGGAGTGATTGTGGCTTCATCGGATAAGGCGTACGGCAAAATAAAGTCAAAAGTCAAAAGTCAAAAGTCAAAATTAAGATATCAAGAGTCTGATCCTTTGCGGGGAGATCATCCTTACGAAGTGTCAAAGTCAGCTGCGGATTTAATCAGTACCGCATATTACAGGACTTATAATTTACCTGTAGTCATCACCCGATTCGGCAATATCTATGGCGAAGGCGATCTGAATTTCTCAAGAATAGTTCCGGGAATAATTGAATCAGTAGTACAAAGCAAGAAGTTAGAAGTAAGAAGCAACGGAAGTTATGTCCGAGACTATCTTTACGTAAAAGATGTGGTGAGTGGTTATTTGTTATTGGCAGATAATATCGATAAAGCGCAGGGTGAAGCATTTAATTTTGGCTCGGAAGAAAGTTTATCGGTGATCGAGGTCATTAACCGGTTTGAAAAAATTTTGCATAAAAAAATCGACTTTAAGATTCTAAACAGTGCAAAAAACGAAATACCCTATCAATCTCTGGATTACTCCAAAATAAAAAAAGTTCTAGGTTGGAAACCGAAGTTTAACTTGATGACGGTTGGTAAAAACATATATTTTTGGTATAAAAAGATAATTAAATCCCAAATCAGCAGTGAAAAATAATTTTCGGGAATTAAAAAAAATAGCCAGGGAAAGTAGATATCTGATACTTCAGGCGGTTCGCGCCAAAGAAACCCATCATATAGGATGTTCTTTCTCGATTGTCGATATATTAACTTATCTGTATTACAGAGTACTTCATATTGACCCAAAAAATCCAAAAAAAGAAAATAGGGATATTTTTATTTTGAGCAAAGGCCATGCGGCTTTAGCCGTATACACAGTGCTTTATCAAAAAGGATTTTTTCCAAAAGAAGTTTATTTTTCCTACGATCAAGACGGCGGGCATTTGCCGGAGCATATTCACCATCAGGTTGCGGGCGTTGAGGTGTCAACCGGTTCCTTGGGTCACGGTCTGCCCGTGGGAGTCGGCATTGCCACATCTTTTTTAAACGACGGGAAAAATAATAAAATTGTAGTACTCATGTCAGACGGCGAGTTGAATGAAGGATCGAATTGGGAGGCGATCATGTATGCCGCGCATCATAAATTAAAAAATCTCACAGCAGTAGTCGACGTCAATGGCTTTCAAGGTTATGCCGAAACCAAAAAAGTCATTGACCTTTCTCCGCTGGTCCAAAAGATGACAACTTTTGGCTGGAATGTGGTTGAAGCGGACGGACATGATTTTGGCAGTCTGGAAAATGCTTTTTTGGCTTTAAAAACCGGTAATGAGAATAAGCCGAAGATGATTCTGGCAAAGACTGTTAAGGGAAAAGGCATCCCCTTTTTTGAAGGCAGATTTGACAGCCATTATCAGTCGATAGACGAGCAGACGAAGGAAAAATTATTAAAAGATTTTCAAGCAAATTTGTAAAAAACATTTGCTATTAAACTTATGCGCGCAGCAATTTTAAAAGAAGTTTACAACCAGATGAAACAAAATAAAGACACCTATTTTTTGACCGGTGATTTGGGGTTTCACTCACTTGAGGAGATTGAACGTGAATTCAGGGAGCGCTTTATCAATGCGGGAGTTGCCGAGCAGAATATGATAGGGATTGCGGCAGGATTGGCGTTATCCGGCAAGAAAGTATTCGTCTACTCCATCATCCCCTTTCTGCTCATGCGTTGTTTTGAACAGATTAGAGATGATATTTGTTTTCACGATCTGAATATAACCTTACTGGGAATCGGGGCAGGTTTGGCTTATGGAGTATTGGGCGGTACGCATTTTGCTCTGGAAGATGTCGCAATTCTTAGATCTTTGCCCAATATCGGTATTTTCTCACCGGCCGACCAATTAGAAGCCGGACTGGGATTGAAATATTTGCAGAAATACCAGCATCCGGTCTACATTAGAATCGGAGGCCGGGAAGAGCCGGACGTCTACGAAAAACCATACAATTTTGAATTTGGAAAGGGAGTGGTTTTAAGAGAAGGCAAAGATGCCGTCATTTTTTCTTCAGGGCCAATAGTGAGCGAAGTTTTAAAAACCGCAACAATTCTGACGGAAAAAAATAAAATTAAAACTGCCGTCATAGTTATCCATACCATAAAACCAATTGATAAAGATTTGATCATCGGCAAAGCGAAAAACGCAAAAAAAATATTCGTGGTTGAGGAACATTGTAAAGTTGGAGGTTTGGGGTCTGCGGTTTCCGAGATTTTATCGGAATTTTGTCCGGGAGTTAAAGTTGTCAGAATAGGCACAGATACTAATGTTATAAGCCAGGTAGGATTAAGATCTTATCTGCGTAAACAGTTGGGATTGGATTTTCAGGGAATCCATTCAACAATATTTGGGCAATTAAAATAAATGTCTTTAGCGGGTGTATTAAATTAAAAATTTTCCATGATTAATATAGCGATCGCAAAATGAAATGACAGATTGTATTTTTGTGTCATGCTGAATTTATTTCAGCATCTTATCAATCGGGTCCCAAACCAAGTTCAGGATGACAAATACGACATTTTGTTTTGCGCTAACTATATGATAGACTTAAAAGCTAAAATAGCAGGTTGTACTTCTATTAATCGAAATCACAATCAGTATATACCCCTCTAAGTTGATTTGATAAGATAACTTTAGTTGACAATTTGCAAAATCAACTAAGATGGGTATAAAAAATGAAAAAAACTAAAGTCGGAATTATCGGTACGGGTAAAGTAGGTACGGATCTTTTAATTAAAATCCTAAAATCCGAGCTCTTGGAATGTGTCATATTTTCCGGAATCCGCAAAGAATCGCCGGGGATCGCCTTCGCCAAAAGCTTAAAAGTAAACACCTCAACAGAGAGCATAAAAGCAATATTAAAAAGCGATGCCGAAATAATTTTTGATGCTACTTCGGCAGAAATCCACAAGAAATATTTTCCAATAAAGAACAGATTTGTCATCGATTTAACACCTGCAAAAATGGGCTTAATGTGTGTGCCGAGCCTTAACCTCGATGAAGCATTAAAATCCAGCGAAGTTTCTCTCATCTCGTGCGGCGCTCAAGTAATGCTCCCTAAAATCGCCGGAGTTAAAAATCTAAAGAATGCCGAATATATAGAAGTGGTGACGACAATTTCTTCAGTCTCGGCAGGTATCGGGACTAGGGATAATATGTCCGAATATTTGGAAACCACCGCCATGTCAATCGGCAAATTTTTTGGAATTCCGGCAAAAAGCATCTTTATAATTAATCCGGCTGAACCACCGATTGACATGTTTAATACCATCTATATAAAGTTCAAAAATAAAAATCAACCCGAGGTTATACAATTTGAAATCAAGGGAAACGGAGATTATCTTAAAGAATGGGAAGGAAATCTTGACATTATAAATAAAACTGCAGTTGAAGTGGCTGAAGCCTATGCAAAAAATAACAATCATTGACTCTACTTTAAGAGATGGAAGTCACGCTATAAGACACCAAATTCCCAAAAATGCAATCGAAGATTATGCCAAATCCGCAGAGTCGGCGGGTGTCGAGATATTGGTAGTCGGGCATGGAAACGGTCTTAGCGCCTCATCAATTCATCTTGGCCAATCAGCAGTTTCAGATCAAGAGATGCTTTCGACAGCCAAAAAAGAACTAAAAAGGACTAAGCTTGCGGCGTTTGCCATACCGGGTTTTGCTACCTTAAGAGATATTGACCTGGCAGTATCCGAAGGGGTTGAGGTATTATTTGTTGCGTCGCATTGCACAGAAGCTAACGTGACCAAAAGATATATCAAACATTCAAAAGTCCTCACCTACGGCGTATTGATGATGAGCCATATGGCTGACAAATTAAAATTGCTTGAGCAGGCAAAACTGATGGAGAATTACGGGGCCGCCGGAGTTCTGCTCATGGACTCTGCCGGAGCATATTTGCCGGAAGAAGTTGAGTCCAAGATAAACTTTTTGGCAAATAACCTGACTATCCCGGTTGGTTTTCACGCTCATAATAATTTAGGCATGGCAGTAATAAACAGCGTTGTTGCAGTTAAAAACGGAGCAACCCTGATCGATGCAACCACGCGCGGATTCGGCGCCGGAGCCGGCAACGCCCAACTGGAAGTTGTACTGGCGGTTTTAGAAAAATTAGGGTATGATACGGAAGTGGATTTATATTCCCTTTTTAAGGGAAGCGAAGTTATTGCCAAGTTAAAAGAACCGCAGCTCATTTCACCCTTATCGATAATGTCCGGTCTTAACGGAGTATTTTCCGGTTTTGCGCCGCTGGTTATCAAAGCCGCGCACAAATATAAGGTAGAGGCCAGTGACATTTTCCGAGAGTTGGGAAAAAGGAAAGTTGTGGCGGGCCAAGAGGATCAGATTATAGAAGTTGCCAAATTCTTAAAGCATGAATAAAGCCGAAAAGATAATTAAGTTTTTAGAGAATAAGGGCGTCAGACACATTTTTTTGGTTGCCGGAGGTCAAATTATGTTTCTTACGGATGCTATTTATAAGAGCAGAATAAAATATGTTCCCTGCCATCATGAACAAGCTGCGGGAATGGCGGCTGAGGCATACGGTAGAATTTCGGGATTGGGGGTTGTCTTGGTTACGGCGGGTCCCGGCGGCGTCAATGTTATCAATGGAGTTGTTGGAGCCTACGTAGATTCGTCCCCGCTGTTAATTTTATCGGGTGCTTCTTCAGAATTTAACGTGATCCAGATGGCAAAGACGAAAATCAGACAGTACGGACTTCAGGGAATTTACATAGAGCCTTTAGCCAAATCAATCGTCAAGTATTTTAAAACCGTTACCAGAAGAACAAACATAGAAGCACTTATGGAAAAAAGTTATAAGTTAGCGACAACTGGCAGAAAAGGACCGGTATGGCTCGAGATCCCGTTAGACGTACAGCAGACTTAATTAAAAAAAGCAACCGGCCGATCTTAATCGTCGGCAACGGCGCAAGGGGAAGTGATTTCAAGAGTTTAAAGCTTCCCACGATCACAACCAGACTGGGAATTGATCTGATCGAGTCCGACAATCCTTATTTTATCGGCAGGCCCGGCCTGGTGTCCGATCGAATATCCCATTTTGCGGTTCAAACAGCTGATTTAATCTTAACGGTCGGCGCCAGACTTGATACAGGAATGGTCGGTTATACATTTTCAGATTGGGGAAGAAAAGCCAAGAAAATAGTAGTCGATATTGATAAAGAGGAGTTGAATAAACCGGGAATAAATATAGATTTGAAAGTAAGAATGGACGCGAAAATGTTTATCGACAAATTAAAAAAATATGAACACAACAAAGACTATAAAGACTGGCTTTCGCTTATTGCGCGCTGGAAGAAAAAGTATCCCTTGCAACAGACCGGTTCTTACGGACAAATTAAAAAAATATCAGATCTGGCAGAAAAAGAAGATGTAATCGTAGTAGATACTTCGTCATCTTTTCATGTAGTGGCGCAGGTCTGGCAGATTAAAAAAGGTCAAATATATATCACCACCGGTGGAATATCCACCATGGGATACTGGCCGGCGGCAATCGGAGCCAGTCTGGCCAGCGAGAGAAGGGTAATCTGCATTACGGGAGACGGGTGTTTTCAGATGAACATACAGGAACTGGCGACAGTCGTAAAGCATAAATTGGATATCAAAATTTTTCTCCTGAATAACAGCGGTTATCTTCTCATCAGGAATACGCAAAAAACGCACTGCGGGAACAGGTTGGTTGGAGAAGGAGCCGGAAGCGGGTTAGGTTTCCCAAATTTTAAAAAAGTGGCCGAAGCTTATGGCATTTCTTATTCAAACAACATCGCTGATTCGTTAAAAATGAAAGGAGCCGTGCTTTGTGAAATTAAAACTCCCTATTGGGAAAAATTAGAACCGCGAATTACTTCGGTCAGAAAAGCAGGAGGATTCATAAATAGTCCTTATGAAGACCTGGCCCCATTTATCGGTGAAGACAATCTTAAAGCAGCCCTGTCGCTTTAAATTATCAGGTGGTGACGTCAAGGACAGCGTCAGCCAGGTATTTGATTTTATCTTCAGCTACTCCACCGAAATTAATTCTGCTATTTTTAAGCATGTAAATAGCATATTTTTTCCTGAGTTTATGTATTTGATCAATTTTTAGAAACAGCAGGGAAAATAATCCCCGATTTGTTTTAAGATACTCAAACCGGTTGGAAGATTTTTGCATAAACATATCTCTTCGTTTTTTAAGACTGTTGCGGATGTTGCGGATTTCAATCAGCCACTCGGAAATCAACTGCTTACTGGCTAAGATAGTCTTTACGATTTGTTCGGCAAAGGCCGACGGGTTAGAATTTACCAATCTAAAAGCATTCTGCAAGTATTTTTCGATCAACTCCTTTTCCCGGATTGAAGAGGATGAAACCATTAATACTCCTGCCCGATGTTGATATAAGGACATATTTTTTGAGTAGGAGACGGCGACGGAAGTCGGAATTTTTGATTGGATAAAATGGCGAAGGCAAAAGCTATCCGAATCAATGCCCTCCCCCAGACCAAGGTAGGCAAAATCGAACAAAACCTGATTTTTATTTTGTTTAATCATTTTGGCAAGCTCTTGCCACTGGCTTTTATCGGGATTAATGCCTGTAGGATTATGCGTTGGCCCGGCTTGAAAGAGTATGCAAGCGCTCCGGTTTTTTTCCAGCGTTGATGCAAGACCTTCAAAGTTAAACGACCTGTCTTTTTTGAGCTGGGGATATTCAATTATCTTAAAGCCGAAATATTCAAACATCTTGAGATGGTTTTCCCAGGTCGGATTACTTAAAATTATGACAGGCTGATTATCGACGGCTTTGATCAATCTACACCACATATAAAGTGCATTGGTTCCCCCTATAGTTCCCTGTTTGGCGATTTTTTTAGCGGTTTCCTGATAAAGGTATTTCCCCAAGACAATTTTTGCAGATTCTTCAAGATATAATGGGTCTCCAGAGAGCGGTAAATAATTAAAATTCTTGATTTCAAGTTTTTTGACAGCTTTTTTTACGACGGGTAGTATAAAAGGTTTACCTTTTTCGTCAAGATAGATTCCTATTCCGGCGTTGATTTTTTCTGTTCGCGAGTCCTTATCAAACTCCGCTTTGAGTCGAAAAATCTCATCATCCGGTTTGCTGAGTTGCTGAAGATTTTTCATTTTAACAGTTCAGTCAGTATAGCGCAGACAAAATCGACATCTCTCTTATTCAGGTTGGCTGCTGCCGGTAAGGAAATGCCGTATTTCTCCACCTTTTCCGCTTCAGGATTTTTAAATCGGGGTTTGGCAAAAACCGGAAAGCGCGACATTCTCGGAAAACCGGGACGGGCATGGATGTTATGCTCTTTTAAAATTTTTAAGATAGAGTCCCTGGATAATCCAAATTTCTTTTGCAAAAGTATTGAGGGGTAGGTGTAATTTGAAAAACTGTTTTGTTGTTCAGTGATTATTTTAAGCCCCGGAATATTTTTCAGGCGGTCATAATACCAGGAAAATATCTGCCTTTTTTTTGCCACAAGCTGGTCGATCCTTTCGACTTGGGCAAGAGCCAGCGCCGCAGTCAGATTGGCAATAGTATACTGGTAACCGATCATATCCGACCAAAAAACAGCCTGGCTGTCGGTCCTGCCCATCGATGACAGCAGTAAAGCTTTTTCATAAAGTTTCTTGTTATTCGTTACCATTATCCCGCCTTCGCCGCTTGCGGCTATTTTAGCTCCCTGAAAACTAAAACAGGCAATATCTCCAAAGGTTCCGACATTTTTTCCCTTGTATTTTGAGCCAAAGGCAGGAGCAGCGTCTTCGATTACTTTTAAATTATGCTTTTGGGCAATTTTCATGATTTTGTCCATCTCGGCAGGTTGTCCGAAAGAATGAACCAGCATAATCGCTTTGGTTTTCGCAGTAATAGCCTTCAGGATGGCCTTGGGATCTATACACCAGGTATCGGGGTCGATATCGACAAACACCGGTTTTGCTCCGGTATAAACTATGGCATAAGCCGTAGCTATCCAGCTGAAATCGGTACAGACAACTTCGTCCCCTTTTTTTAGACCAAGCGTGGCGCAAGCGAGATGAAGAGCAAGAGTACAACAATGCGTGGCAATAGCGTATTTTACCCCCAAATATTTACAGAATGTGTTTTCCAGCTTCTTGGTATGATAAAAATAGTTTTCGTAGAAACCGTTTTTAACGCCGTCGATCGCATAATTAACTTCTTTCTGGGTAATAGAAGGGCCGGCGAAACTGATTTTTTTCGGGTAGGGTTTTATTTTCACGGTTGGCTTCCAAACTTCATAAAAATATTATATCTTTTAATTTCTTTTTTGTGGTCTTTTGCTGCCTTGATCCATTCGCTAAAATCTTTTCTCTTCACATAAATTAAGGGAATTCTTTTGTCTTCGACAAATCCTAAGCGTGTGTAAAGTTTTATCGCCCGTTGATTATCGGATGTTGTTTCAAGGGTATAAGAATTAAGAAAAAGTTTTTTTTTGCCCCAGGCCATCAAATGTTCAAGCGCGTTGCCGATTATACCCGGATAATGCAATTCTCCCCTGACTACATTATCTATTTCACAGGTTAAGTCTTTAAAATTAAAGCGGAAAAAACCGACGTGGCCGATATATTTGCCGTCAGCTTTAATTAAAAAAAGAATTCTGTCCGGAGTATCGATGACTTTTTTCTGCAGCCAGATCTTTGTTCCTTTATCCGTTACCTTAAACTGTGATTGAAACCAGAATTCATGTTTTTTTCTCCATCTGGCCAATAGTTTTACGACATTTTTGTCCTTAACGGACTCATGCGTCAGTGGAAGCAAATTATAAGTCAGCCGATCAAATTTACAAGTCAGTAATTTACTTGGAAAAGGGAGAGTTTTTACCTGCTTTATTTTTTCAAGAATTAATTTTTTTGCCGGCATCAGTTATCCAGTCTAATATAGGGATAAACAATAGTCAACTTTAATTTCAATCTGCTAAAATAATTTCACACATTTACCCTCCTTCGTGAAAAGCACTCGGTCTGGACGCGGAGGAGATATATAAAACGATAGATTCACATCTATAATTAGGCGTTTTCGTTCGAATCCAAAGAATTAAGACCAAATGACAAATCAAATCCAAAATCCAAACAGCAAAAACAAGTTTGATTTAAAAGAAAGAACTGCAAAATTTGGTGAAGATACAATAAACTTTGTGATGCGTCTTCAGAAAAATCTGGTTAACTCTTCATTAATAAGCCAATTTGTTAGAGCAGCAACTAGTATAGGAGCAAATTATATGGAAGCAGACGGAGCTGAATCAAAAAAAGATTTTAAGCATAAAATTGCTATACTTCTATTAATTGGGATTGCAATCAGTATATACCCCTCTAAGTTGATTTAATAAGATATTTTTAGTTGAAAATTTGCAAAATCAACTAAGAAGGGTATACCTGCAAGAAAGAATCTAAAGAATCAATGCACTGGATACATATGATTTCAGTTGCAAATCCCGATAAAAAGTCAGAATGTAGAAAATTATGGAAAGAAGCACATGAATTAGCACTGATTTTTTCCTCAATTTTTAAGAAAAAATGAATTTTTGGAATTTGAGCTTGATTTGAATCTTTGGATTTTAAAATTTGGAATTAGTTTATGAAAAATTCAAAATTTATTCCCGGTACGACTTACGTCAGAGTTTCCGGGAAAGTCTTTGACCAAGAGGAAATTAACAATGCCATAAAAGTTGCGCGCGACGGCTGGTGGACAGAGGGAGAATTCGGCAAACGTTTTGAAAACGATTTTAAAAAATTCATGGGAGTGCGTTATGTATCTTTGGTTAATTCCGGATCCTCCGCCAATCTAAGCGCGTTGGCGGCTCTGACTTCCGAGAAATTCGGTGAAAAAAGACTAAAAGCCGGAGACGAGTTTATCACAACTGCAGTCGCTTTCCCGACTACTGTCAATCCCGCTCTACTCTACGGTCTTAAACCCGTTTTTATCGACTCCGAACTTGATACGCTGAATGCCAATATTGATCAGCTGGAAAAAGCAATTACAAAAAAAACGCGCCTGATCATGATGGCGCATACTTTGGGAAAACCATATAATCTGGATGCGGTGATGAGGCTGGTTAAAAAGCATGGTCTTTGGTTAATTGAGGATTGTTGTGACGCACTAGGATCAAAGTACGGCGGTCAATTGGTCGGAACATTCGGGCATGTCGCCACTTTCAGTTTTTACCCGGCCCATCAGATGAGTTGTTCTTTTGATACTCCTGTTCCCTATTTAGACGAGAAAGGAATTTGGAATCTCGATACAATTGAAAAACTCTATTTTCAATATGTAAATAATCCTAAAAAAATAAAAGTGTTGTCATTTGATAAAAATAGTAAGGTTAACTGGACTACTCCATCCTCAATTTTAAGATATAAATTAGGATCTGTGAAAAAAATGTACAGAGTCACAACTCAACATGGTAGATTTGTAGACGTAACACAAGACCATAGTATTTTTGTTATAAATAAAGAAACGGCAGAAATTGAAGCAAAAAAAGTCAATGAACTTACTTTAGATGACTTTATTGTTTCAGCCAATTTTATTCCCACTCCACAACCAGTTACTCATTTAAATACACTAGATTATTTTAAAAATTTAAATACTTATGTTTCAAATTTCTCTCATGAGAATTTAAAGAATGTAAAAAACTGGGATTACCGATGGCAGTTCAAATCGAGAAATACTTTGCCGATAAAATATTTTACTTCATATGATTTAAATAAAGAAAAAATTATTCTAGGTATCTCGCAATCAAATAAAATCCCTGCAACAATTTTAGTTAATGAAGAATTATGTAGATTAATCGGATACTTTCTTGCTGAAGGATCATATCAAAATGGATTAATTTTTTCATTTAATAAAGCAGAATTAGATTTAATTGAAGATGTTATTATGATAGCTAAAAATAAATTTAACCTTAAAGCAAGAGTATCAAAAACTTACCATAATATTTCAAACGTTGAAATTGAATCAAAAAACATAGAAATAGTTTTTAAAGATATTCTTAAAATTAAAAAAGGTGCCAAAAATAAAAGAATTCCTTGGTTTTTGTATCATACAGATGAAAAATGTATTAAATCATTTATATATGCTTATACAAAAGGAGACGGTTCGATTAAAAAACTAAAAAATAATACATATAGAATTGATGTTACTAGTGTTTCTAAAGAATTATTAAATGATTTTCAATACCTTTTATCAAGAATAGGAATTAGCGCTTCATTCTATAGAAGAAACAAATCTAACAAAGATAAATTAATTAAACAAGTAAAAACTTCCAGTAGTGAAAATTATTCTCTATGTTTTAGCGGATATAATTATAGTAATAAGACCATAAAAAAGCAGAATTTAAAAGAAAGAAATAATCTTGCCGATCAAATTCCTCTTCTACCGATATTTAGAAGATATATAAGTGTTAGTAAAAAACAAGAAATTATTTCTAAAAAAAGATTGCTTAAATACCTTAAATCTAATTCTCAGCTATATTCTTTAGTTAACAATAATTTAACTTTCTTTAAGGTGAGAAAAATTGAAAAGATAGACTATGATAAAGATCAATATGTATATGATTTTTCAGTACCGGGAAAAGAAAATTTTTATGGTGGTTTTTTAGGAACGTTTTTGCACAATACCATGGGAGAAGGAGGAGCGGTAATTACCAATAACCCTTTAATTCACATGGCGATTCGGCAATTTCGCGATTGGGGGAGGGATTGCTGGTGTGATACGGGCCGTGATGATACTTGCCGCCGCCGTTTCGGTTGGAAATTGGGAGCACTTCCTCACGGTTATGATCACAAATACATTTATTCCCAAATAGGCTACAATCTGAAGTTAACAGACTTTCAGGCAGCGATAGGTGTTGCCCAGCTTAAGAAGCTCCCGAATTTTATTAAAAAACGTAAAAGTAACTTCAAAAAATATTTTGAGTTTTTCCAAAAATATCAGAAGTTTTTTATTCTGATGAAAACGGGTAAATATGAAGATCCCTGCTGGTTCGGTTTTCCGGTTGTTGTACGATCTGATGCTCCTTTTACCCGCAACGAACTAACCGAATATCTGGAAAAGCAGAAAATCGGAACCCGCAATATTTTTTCCGGTAACCTGTTGAGGCATCCCGCTTATAAAAATATAAAATATAAAACTGTAGAGACGCATAGCGATGCTTCTCTACAAAACGCCGATAGAGTGATGAATGATGCATTTTGGTTGGGAGTGTTTCCAGAAATAGATATTCAAAGAATCAAATATGTCAAAGAGAAAATTAAAAATTTCTTAAGTAAATATTAAAACTTATGAAGATTAATTTAAGCAATCGCGCCAAACTGCTTGGACAGTCGGATATAAGAGCGATGTCTTTAGAGTGTGAAAAAGTTAAGGGAATAAATTTATCACAGGGAGTCAGCGATTTGCCAATAAATCCGGTTGTAGAACAGGCTGCCAAGCGGGCAATCGAAAAAGGCATAAATCACTACACCCGTTATGACGGATTGGATGAACTCAGGCAGGCAATAGCCGGCAAGTTGAAAAGGGATAATATTCTGGAAGTCGATGCCGATAAAAATATTATAGTTTCATCCGGTGCGACCGGTGCTTTATATTCGGCTTTTCTTGCACTGCTAAATCCCGGGGATGAGATAATAATATTGGAGCCTTTTTACGGTTATCACTTAAGTACGGTATTGGCGGTTGACTTAAAGCCTGTATTTGTCAGCACTGCTCCACCCGACTGGAAAATTGATTTTGACCGGCTGGAAAAAAGCATTTCTTCAAAAACCAAGGGGATTATTATCTGCACTCCAGCCAATCCTTCCGGAAAAGTTTTTACAAGTGGAGAATTGAAACAGATAGGAGAGCTGGTTATAAAACATGACCTCTTGATTTTTACCGACGAGATCTATGAATATTTTCTCTACGACGGCAATAAGCACGTATCTCCCTTCAGCTTCCCGGAATTTCAGGAAAAGACTATAATGGTGTCGGGATACTCCAAGACATTTAGTATAACCGGTTGGAGGATCGGTTACTTGGTCTGTGACGAAAGATATAAAGAAGCCATAGGCGACATAAGTGATCTGGTTTACGTCTGTGCGCCTGCTCCACTGCAGACGGGAGTTGCTCAAGGAATTGAAAAGTTAGACGTAAGTTTTTACGATAATCTAAAAAGAATTTTTGCGAAAAAAAGAGATAAAATTTGCGCGGTTCTGGATAAGACGGGATTAACTCCTTATATTCCGCAGGGCGCTTATTACGTATTGTCCGATGTCGGCAGAATTCCCGGCAGGGACAGCAGAGAAAAAGCAATGTACATCTTACGCAAAACAGGCGTTGCCACTGTCCCGGGTCGTGCTTTTTATCACGGTAACGGCGGAGATAATTTAGTTAGGATTTGTTTTGCCAAAGAGGATAAGGTAATTGATGAGGCCTGTGAAAGACTGCTGAAACTTAAGTTATAATTTTTGAAGACGTATACTTTAGATAACTTGATGGGAATACATGAAAAAAATAAATCAAAACGGAAATAAGGATGATAAAAGTTAATCCGCTGATTATTAAACCCAAATAGACATATGCCTGGGGTTTAAAAAATAAGACTAAGTCCATGCGGGTATTTCCGTATTCGTCAGTGTAGCAAGTCTGCAGATTGCAGACAGCCCGCGGATCGATATAGAACGAATTCAACTTGGCGTCGTTAACGAAGTGATGTTCGTCGGATAAAAAATAATCTTTATCCAGAATCGACCTGAACCAGTTAAACGAACCGGCTCTCAACTTCCAACCGGAATCATAGCTTTCGGAAAAGTTAAGGTAAAAAGGAGCCGTAATATCAGTTAATTTTATCTGATATTCGTGCGGCGCGATGAACCGGCTATCAATTTGATAAAACGGAACGGGTCTTTTTATTGATTCTTTTATTTTAGTAGCGTATAAATGGGGACGGAAGTTATTATTTTCATAGACGAGGACTTTGGCGGTTCCTACCTCGATTCTCGTTAAATAGGAAGAACTGTCCAGTTCTTGGACATAAGACTCGCGGTTGCCCGCGAAGCGGAAGAAATCATCGTCATTTTTTTTATCCTGCAGAGGGACAATTACGTATTTTACTGAAGTTAAATCCAGCAACCGATCGTTAAAATTTATACCGAAAACATCACTTTTGCTTTTTTGAATAAATTCCTTCCAGTTTGACTGATTAAGATGGTAGTTGCTGACAACAGGATGATTATTGGTGCGGATTCCCCACTGCGAAGATAAAGGAACCCAGAAGGTTCGAAAATACTGCTTTTGTTCAAGTATGAATTTTTTGAGGATCAGATAATCATTCGGGATATTCCTTTGCACATATAGTGACCCGAGTTCACCGGTAATAACCGGTTTTGTATTCCATAAAAAAAGAAAAATTATAAATGAGATAAGTACGTACACGGGAATTTTTGCTTTGCCTTGTTTATTTTTTTCGAGGAGGATGTGAACAAATGAAGCGATGAGCACGGCGTAAGAAAGCACCATAAAGTAAGCAAATTTTCCCGATTCTCTAAAAGCGCTGAATCCCGGTACGCTATCGAATAACCATTGATAGACATCGGGAAAGGGAGGGTGATTTAATTTAGTCAGAAAGATGGTGAGTAAAGCCAACAATGCAAAAAAAGTTATTTTTTTTTGCCTGGATAAAACAAATCCCAAAAAAGCAAAAACCGGAATGATAAAAAATCTTAGAGGTATAGGTTGGACTACCCACCCCTCGATTTTTCCTCCGGTCCAATCGTAATGAAATAAGCTCATAATCTTGGTCAGGTCGATGTAGAATCCGCCGAACAAGGCCCGGTTGAATACTTCATTTGCAGTCAAAGACTGCAAATTAAGCAGACTTAAAATTCCGTATAAGTTTAATAAGATAGGCAGCGATAGGCTAATCAATACAAATGAAAAAATTCTAATTCCGGTTTTAAAGTTTGGCTTGATTATCAGCATGTGGTAAATAAAATATAGAAGGGCAATCCAGACCAAGACATAAAAAAGCCTGATTTCCGAAAAACTTATGATAAAGGCAATCAGAGCGGAGACTAAGGCATATCCAACTTTTTTTTCCTCCAAAGCCCGCATGTAGAAGAGTAAAAAAAGAGGAGAAAAACTTAAAGCCAGATTTAATAGGACCGGACCGGATCGGGCGACAATCAATATGGTATTGTAGGTAAAGACAATTGAGGCAACAAAACTGGGCAGTTTAGTTCTGAAGACGGAATAGGCCAGAAAATACATCGACAAAGGAGTAATAATGGCGACCGGCCAAAGGGTGAGCAATCTCTCAACCAACGGCGGAGGTAAATTGAGTTGAGATAATAAACCAAGCAGGAATTGCAGCGGCCAAAAAAAGACACCCAGGTCTACCGAGCCCAAATTATTTTCGGTTTTCCAGATTAAGGGTAGCGAAAAAAGTTCTTTGGATCTTTCTGCGTAATCTATAGTCCAGTCTCCATAGGTGATCGGAGAGAGATTGAAAAACCAGACATGGTGAACGACTATAGAAAGAGCAATGATAATCAATATGGGGAGAAGGTGTGGTAGAATTTTTTTCATTTATGTCTATTTTAGTCAAAAAAAATACAAATATCACTTTTATCATATTTTCTTTCAACGAAGAAAAGAGAATATTGTATCCGCTGAAATTATATCGTCCTTATGGTGAAATTTTAGTGGTGGATAACTATAGCCGGGATAGAACTGTCCAGATCGCCAAGTCATCGGGAGCCAGAGTAATCAGGTATAGGAACAAAGGTTGGGCAGAATCAAAAAACCAGATGGATTTTATCTTCAAACACGTAAAAACCGAGTGGTTATGCATATGTTCGGCAGACGAAATTATACCTAAAAGTTGTCTGGATTTATATTGTAAAATTGCGGAGGAGAATAAATATAAAGTGGTTATTCAGAGAAAAAAGACTTTGCTGTTTAAGGCGGGGACCGATTTTATCCCAGCCTACATAAACGTTCATTTTTTTAAAAAGGATTCTCTTGATTTTACAAATAAGTCCGTTCATGAAAGAAAATTCGCTTCGCACGTAAAACCGGATGAAGTTCTTTATTTACCTCCGATTGATGAATACTCGATCTACCATTTTTCTGTAAATACGTCCGAGGGCATGATGAAGATGTTAAATTCCTACTCAAATGTACAGGCATATCATGTCTCAACCGACTTTATCGGATTGAAACTTATAATTATGCCAATCGTCAGCTTTATCAGGCATTATATATTCGGGAAAATTTTTACGATCGGACTCAGGGGATTTATCATCTCCTTGCAGATTGCGTCTTTTGAATTTTGGACTTATGCAAAAGCCTATGAACTTAGGAACAATATCAATTTTACTTCGATTGAAAACAGTTTTGCCGAAGAAAAGAGACGATTGATGAAAAAATCGCCCAAATCGGGTTTTCTTAAAACAATCTGGGCGAAATTCATCATACTGCTGTTGGCGAGGATTCACCGCTGGTATAAATTCAGGGTTTAAG
>Ga0155064_109_pt2 | contig 114134 bp, 95 predicted proteins | sample RifCSPhighO2_01_FD_106032 | JGI IMG/M metagenome (GOLD analysis project Ga0155064, IMG submission 106032) | Candidatus Roizmanbacteria bacterium RIFCSPHIGHO2_01_FULL_39_12c | reverse complement strand
AAAAATCTTCGGGTTGAACCTGACACTACAAGCGCGCGAAGCGCGCGGCGTTGCGGAAATTCAATGGGCTTCCATTGCGGAAGCCCATCAAAAAATCTCTAAAACTGAATTGAGTTGTGTCTTGGTGCCCGAGGCCGGAGTCGAACCGGCACCTCCTTAAGGAGACAGCATTTTAAGTGCTGCGCGTATACCTGATTCCGCCACTCGGGCATTTATCTTATTTTTTCTTCCTCGGTGATATTTTGTTAAACTATGACAATTTGGACATAAAATCCTTAAATTCTTTAGACGATTATCATGCCTATCCCCATTTATATGATCTAGTTCTAAAGGTAAATAACCATCTTCAGTTCGTTGAGCCCAACTACATTTTTCACAGCGCTTCGGTTTTAAACCGGCTTTAAATAACCTTTTTTTTAATTTAAAGCTTTGAAATCTGCTACCTTTTATCAAAATTTGCTCTAAAGGAATCAAATCTCTGCCAATTCCACTTAATCCTGCGTTCCAACCTCTACCTTTAAAATGATTAATATTTAATTTATATTCATTTATATATTTTTTAATTTGCTCGTAATTTCCCCCGGCCTCTTTAAGTTGAAGTTTACTTAATACTTGACGAAAACTAAAAGAACTCTTTACGGCATTTATTAAATCTTTCCTATCCCATGATCTTTTCCTCATCTGGTTAATCGTATCAAATGGTAAACGTAAAATCAATAAAATAAACTACCATTATATTAATTTTCCCTGATTAATCTTAGTTTTTATTCCTAAATACTGCAAACCCCTCTCTGTCACTACCCTGCCCCTGACAGTTTTTTTAATGAATCCGATCTGCAAAAGATACGGCTCGATAAACTCCTCTATGGTTTTTGGGTCCTCAGACATTGACATGGCTATTGTATCCAGCCCCACGGCGTTATTCTGAAATTTATCCGCCAAAAGCAATAGATAATTTCGGTCAATGAGTGTCAATCCTATCTGGTCGATCTCCAGCAGCTCAAATAATTTACCGGTTACAACCTCATCCAGCGTGTCTATTTTTCCAACCTCGTACATATCCCGCGCCCTCTTTAAGATACGGTTGGCGATTCTGGGAGTCCTACGTGCTCTTTTGGCTATCTCGTCCACTGCTTTTTCCGTTATGGGAATTCCCAGTATCTTACCGGTTCTCTTGACTATCAGCTTAATTTCACCGATGTTATAAAATTCAATGCGCAATACCAACCCGAATCTGTCTCTGAGCGGAGCAGATAGCAGGGCGAGTTTGGTGGTGGCACCGACAATGGTAATATGCGGCACCGATAGCCTTAAGGTTCTGGCTGACGGACCTTTACCGATGACTATATCCAGGGAGTAATCCTCCATCACCGGATAAAGCATCTCCTCGACCTGTTTAGGCAGCCTATGAATCTCATCGATAAAAAGCACATCGTTGTCTTTGAGATTGGTTAATATCGCTGCCAGATCGCCGGCTTTAGTTACCGCCGCACCTGACGTAATCTTAAGCTCTCCCGACAATTCATTGGCTATGACATAGGCCAAAGTCGTCTTTCCTAAACCGGGAGGCCCGTACAATAGCAGATGCTCTGAAGCCGTACCCCTTTTTTTTACCGCGTCGATAAACAATCTAAGAGTTTTGACAATATTTTTATGACCGATATATTCACTCAGCTTCTTGGGCCTGAGATCTGTTTCGTGCAAAACCTTAACCTTTTTTGTCATACTTTAACCTTTTTTAAAGCTTGCTTAACTTTATCTTCGATACTTAATTTTTTATCAATTTTTGTCAGTATTTTTTTTGCTTCATTCCCTTTAAATCCCAGCGAGATCAGAGCGTCAACCACAGTCTTATCTTCTTCGGACAAATACATTTTTTCCAGCTGAAATTCTGACGACAATTTATGCGACAGCTCAAGCATGATTTTCAGCGCGCTTTTTTTGCCAAGTCCCGGTATTTTGGCAAAAAAATCGCTGTTGTTGTCTTTGACTGCGCTGATCAATTCGTCTATCTTGGTAAAAGAAATCACAGTGAAAGCTGTTTTTGGACCAATCCCCGCAATCCCCAGCAGCATCTTAAAAAAATCGGATTCTTTCTTTGTCTCAAAGCCAAAAAGGACCAAAGCATCGTCTCTCACCTGTAAATAGGTATAAATTTCCAGGGTATCCTGAATTCTATCTCTGCCGATGACCGACGGGGTCAGATATGCCTGATAACATACTCCGCCCGTGGTTTCGATCAAACCCTGATTTCCCTCGATCTCAATCAATTTTCCTTTAAGCTTGCCAATCATAGGAATAGTATTTAGGTATTTTAAAAATCCTTGGTACTTGAAGATTTTACTAAACCATAGGAAATAATTTGCTTATCCTGTATATTTTTAAAACCAACTTGTGAGCTTTTTTCCAAGCTGTAAATTGCGTAAAAGATTTTATTTTGGAATTCATACTATACTTCTATTGATTGAGATTGCAATCAGTATATACCCCTCTAAGTTGATTTAATAAGATATTTTTAGTTGAAAATTTGCAAAATCAACTAAGACGGGTATAGCTACTAAATACTAGATACTAACTACTGGTTTTCAAACTTTTTATTTCACTCCACTTCCAGACCGAATAGTCGCATTTGGGATAATTCTCGCAACCATAAAACTTCCGTTTTGATTTACTGAATCTGACTACAATTCTACCCCCGTCTTTTGGACACAACTTATCCTTGATAAAATGTAGAAACGGTTTGGTGAATTTACACTTGGGATAGCTGCTACAGGCAAGAAATTTTCCGAATTTCGAATAGCGGATAACCAACGCCGACTGACATTTGGGGCATTTTTCACTTACTTCCTCCTCTACGTCTATCACCGACTTATCCTGCTTTTTATCTTTGAGCTCGTCCTGAAAAGGGTTATTAAAATCTCGCAGTAATTGGATAAAATCCAATTCTCCCCCCGCTACTTTATCCAGATTTTCCTCCATCCGTGCCGTAAATTCCAGATTAAAAAGTCCGGGGAATGATTTCGCCAGATAGTCGGAGATTGCCTCTCCCAGTTTCGTGGGGGAAAAATAACGAAATTCCTTCTCGACGTAATTTTTGACCTGAATCAGACTGATGATCGGCGCATAGGTTGACGGTCTGCCGATTCCTTTTTCCTCTAAAATCTTGATCAAAGAGGCCTCATTGTAGCGAGGCGGAGATTTTGTCTCGCTCTCTTTTACTTCCAGATCCGCTAAGTCCAGTTTGTCGCCTTGAAGTAGATCAGGAAGCTTCTGATTACTCGCGACGAATTTAGGATTGAGAATCTTCAGAAATCCGTCAAAAAGCACCTGTTGCAGCACTGATTCAAACAAATACCCCTTATCTCCCAGGATTGAGATGGTCAAATTTTTGATCTCTGCTTCTTTCATCTGGGTTGCCACGGCGCGGTTAAATATCAGACTGTACAATCGTCGGTGATTGATGGTGATTTTCTTGTCTGCTTTCCTTTCGGTGGCTTTGGGATCGAGTTTGGTAGGCCTTATGGCCTCGTGCGCCTCCTGCGCCAGCTTGGATTTGGTCCTATAGCCTCTTGGCTTTGTCAGACTATATTTTTTTCCGTATTCTTTCTCGATATAATCTTTGGCGCTAAACACGAATTTTGTCGACAGATTAAAAGAATCGGTCCGATGGTAGGTAATCAGTCCCCTTTCGTATAAATCCTGCGCAAGCCGCATAGTCGCCTTGGAACTAAAACCAAAACGATAAAATGCGTCCTGAGCCAAAAGCGAAGTCGAATAAGGAGGTGGCGGATATCTTAAAATCACGTCTTCTTTAAGATTGGCAATCTTATAGCTATCTTCGATAAGGTCTTTTTTAAGAAGCTCTACCGAGTCTTTGCTGATGTTTGTTTTACTGTAAGTGTAAATACCGGCAAACAGATTTAGGGTTATTTTTTCTTCATACGGCTGGCCGTCTTTGCTGACTAATTTTGCTTTTACAACGGTCTCTCTCGCCTCTGGAGCGGACTGGAGCGTCTTATCGGCTATAATTCTCTTTTTAAAAAATCCCGTCAGCTGATAATAAGGCTCCAATTTAAAATCTCTTATTTCTTTTTCGCGCTCGACAATTAAGCGCAATACCACCGACTGTACCCTGCCCGCAGATAACCAGTTTTTTCCTATTTTTTTCCATAACAGAGGCGAGAGCTCATATCCTACTATCCTATCCAATATTCTGCGCGACTGTTGTGCTTCGACCAAATTCAGTCGCAGGGATTCAGGTTTTTTTAAAGCGTCAAATAAAGCTTTGGGTGTGATTTCGTGGAAGACTATCCTTTGCATTTTTTTGCCGTTTTTCAGACTTGCCTTTGGCCAGTCTTCTTTAATCAGGTCAAGAAAATAGGCGGCGTGATAGGCGATTGACTCACCTTCGCGGTCGGGATCCGTAGCCAGGATCACCTGCCTGCTTTTTTTACCTAATCTCTTTAATTCGGCGACTACCTTTTTCTTTTTAACTATAACTTCATAGTTTGGTTTAAAGTTATTGCTGAAATTAATACTGATGCTTTTGCTTGGCAGATCCCTGATATGACCCAGAGTAGCAAACACCTGATAGTCCGGGTTGTTGTTGGCTTTGAGTATACGATTGAAAGTTCTGGCTTTGGTTGGCGATTCGACTATGATCAACTTCATAATTAAACTGTAATTACAAATTACTGTAGATATTATACAGAAGATCTTGTTCTGCGTCTTTTCAGAAGTTTTAAATCAACCAGTGAACGGCGAAGCAATATGGCCGCTTCAGCTCTCTCGGACTTGTCGCGCGAGATTTTTAGGATATTTTTCGCGTTATCTATGGCTTTGAGAATAATTTCCTGATCGACTTGTTCCTGCCCGTAAGCCCGTGATACCAGAACATTTACCTCTTCACCGTCGGTCTCCAGATAGCCTCCTCCTATGGCTAAATGGTCTTCTCTTTCTTTGCTTTTTATTTTTACTATTCCTTCGACCAACATGGCAAATAGATTAGTATGGTGCGGTAACACTGTAATTTCACCCGAAAAAGTCGGCAAGGTGACAAACTCTATCTCCTTTTCCAAAATTACTTTTTGCGGTGTGATGATTCTTAGATTCAACATGAATGTGGACGAAAGCTGCGAAAAATATTTTACTTTACTTCTTCAATACCGCCTACCATATAAAAGCCGGTTTCGGATTTTCCGTCGTGTTTTCCCTCCAGTATCTCCCTAAACCCGTTAACTGTGTCTTCAATCGCCACATACTTACCGGGTCTTCCGGTAAAAGGCTCTGCCACAGCCATCGGTTGGGTTAAAAACCTTTGAATTTTTCTGGCTCTGCCGACGGTTAATTTATCTTCTTCCGAAAGTTCTTCCATTCCCAAAATTGCAATGATATCCTGAAGATCTTTATATCTTTGCAGAGTTTTGAGCACGCCTTTGGCTGCATTATAGTGATCTTCGCCGACCACCTCCGGATCTAAAATGCGGGAGGCCGAGGTCAGGGGATCGATCGCGGGAAATAACCCCTGCTCGGCCAGCGATCGCTCAAGAGACAGGGAAGCATCCAAATGAGAAAAGGTTGTCACCGGCGCCGGATCTGTGTAATCGTCTGCAGGCACATAGACCGCCTGAATGGAAGTGATCGATCCTTGGGTGGTTGAAGTTATTCTTTCTTCCAAAGCGGCCATCTCCGAAGCCAGGGTCGGCTGATAGCCGACGGCGGAGGGGATGCGTCCGAGCAGGGCCGAGACTTCGGACCCGGCTTGGGCAAATCTAAAGATATTGTCAATAAACAGTAGTACATCCATACCTTTCTCGTCTCTGAAATACTCGGCCATCGTAACTCCCGTCAAGGCGACGCGCAGTCTATTTCCCGGAGGCTCATTCATTTGGCCAAATACCAGTGCTGTTTTGTCGATAACTTTTGATTCCTTCATCTCATTCCATAAATCATTGCCTTCACGGGTTCGTTCTCCTACTCCGGCAAAAACCGATACTCCCTGATGGGCTTTGGCCACGTTATGAATTAATTCCTGGATGAGTACGGTTTTACCGACGCCTGCTCCGCCAAAAACCGCGACTTTTCCCCCCTTGACAAAGGGCGCGATCAGGTCAATTACCTTAATTCCCGTCTCAAAAACCCTTTGCTCTACAGATTGCTGTACCAGAGTCGGCGGGAAGCGATGAATTATCATCATTTTATCTCTTTTAACGTCTTTTTTTTCGTCAATTACGTTTCCCAGGACGTCAAAAATTCTTCCCAACGTCTCCTCTCCTACCGGAACTTCTATCGCCTTACCGGTATTTACAATTCTCATGCCCCGCTTCAATCCGTAGACATTGCCCATAGCTAAAGCCCGCACCTTTCCTTGGTCAAGTATAGCCTGCACCTCAAGAACCAGCTTGCCGATGTTTTTATCTTCTACTATTAAGGCGTCGTATATCTTTGGCGTCTCCTTTTCAGGAAATTCCGCATCTATGACCACGTTTCTGACCGCAGTAATCTTTCCCTCTATCATTTCAGACTCGCATCAGCAATTTTTAACTATTTATAACAATTTTCAACTGCTTTCCACAGACTCTTTAGCTGTCACCATATCCAGTAATTCATAAGTTATTTTTTCCTGTCTTAATTGATTGCGCAGAAAAGTCAAATTATAAAGCACGTCTTCGGCATTATCCGTAGCGCTTTTCATTGCGATCATCCTGGCCGAATGTTCGGATGCCAAACTTTCCACCACCGCTCCCCTAATTTCTTCCTGCACGAAGCTTTTCAGAAGCGAGTCGATGATTGTTCGCGCCGAAGGCTCGATCAGATATTCATTTTTACTTAATGATATCTGGCCGATTACCGCCTCCAGCTTGACCGGTAAAATTGTTTTGATCACCGGTTCATATTTTAAAGTATTGATAAATTTATTATAGATAAGCAGCGCTTCCTTGTATTCGCTGCCCAAAAAGTTTGACAAAACCGTCTGAAAAACAGCGGAAATTACATCAAGCTGGTTTGTTTGCGAAAAATCCGCCAAAATTCTGCTTCCCGAACGATTGATGAAAAGCGCACCTTTTTTCCCCAAGGTAATAAAATCAGTATTTTTCAGATCTATATTCTGCATAACATGCCTGAACAAATTAAAATGAAATACTCCGCAAAGCCCTTTATTCGAGGTAATCAAAACGGCTAATTTTTTTTGGCTCACGGAGGTAGCGGATGTCAGCAAAGACGAGTATTTAGCATCAAGACTGATTACCAATTTGTTGATTATTTTTTCCAAATTTAAGCGGTAGGGTTTGCTTTCGATTGCCGCCGTTTGCGCCTTCTTCATTTTGATTGCCGACACCATTTGCATCGCCTTGGTGATTTTTTTGACATTGGCAATCGACTTGATTTTTTTTCTTACCTGTCTTAAATTCATGCAAATAAAATTCAATTTTTGAAATATGTTAAAGTGGCTGTCACGATTTTTTCCAGAGCTTTTTCATCCTCCTCACTCAATGATCTCATTTTGTTGATTTTTTCCAGCAGTTGTTTGCCTTTGCTTTTGAAATTTGACATTAATCTTGTCTCATATTGGTTGATGTCTCTTATGGGGATGTCGTCAAGATATCCTTTCCCGCCTGCCCAGATTAACATTACTTCTTCAGCCAGGGAATACGGCAGATTTTTAGCCTGGATCAGAACATGGGTAAGTTTTGCTCCGCGATTGAGAAATTTCTTGGTTTCCTGATCAAGCTCTGATTCGAATTGAGAAAAAGCGGCCATCTCTCGATACTGGGCTAGGTCAAGTTTCAACCTGCCTGCCACCTGTTTCATGGCTTTGGTTTGGGCATTTCCACCTACGCGCGATACGGAGATTCCTACGTTTAAAGCCGGTCTGATACCGGCATTAAAAAGATCCGTTTCAAGAAACATCTGTCCGTCCGTAATTGAGATTATATTGGTCGGGATATAAGAAGAAATATCTCCTTCCAGAGTCTCGACTATAGGAAGGGCGGTTAGCGATCCGCCGCCTGCATCTTCATTCAGCCGACAGGCTCTTTCCAGTAAGCGGGAATGCAAATAAAAGATGTCTCCGGGATAGGCTTCGCGGCCCGCAGGCCGGCGCAAGATCAAGGAAATCTGACGATATGCCCAGGCATGTTTTGTCAGATCGTCATATACTACTAATACGTCCTTACCTTTATCCATAAAATATTCGCCTATCGCGCAAGCTGAATAAGGCGCTAAATACTGCTGCGATACCGGGTCGGTCGCCGACGCGTTCACGACTATCGTGTAATCCAAGGCCTCGTTTTTACGCAAAAGTTCGATTACCTGAGCGATTTTTGAATTTTTTTGACCGACGGCACAATAGATGCAGATGACTCCTTCTTTTTTTTGACTGATGATTGTATCCAGCGCGATTGTCGTCTTGCCGGTGCCTCGGTCACCGACGATTAATTCTCTTTGGCCTCGGCCGATTGGAATCAGGGCGTCGACTGCTTTAATTCCCGTATGCAGAGGCACATTGACCGGCTTACGTTTTACGACGGATGGAGCAATTTTTTCAACCGGATAAAATTTATCGACTTTGATACTCTCTTTACCATCGACAAATTCACCTAAGGGGTTCACTACTCTCCCCAGAAGTGCTTCACCTACAGGTACGGCCAGAGTGTACCCTAAAGCTTTTACCTCATCCCCCGCACTAATTTTCAGGTAATCGCCTAAAACTATTACGCCAACCCTATCCTCTGATAAATCAATCACGTATCCGTATGATCCGCTGGTAAATTCCACCAACTCACCGAAAGCCACTTGCTGCAATCCGGAGAGCAACGTAACCCCGTCCTTAACTTCTTTTACCGTGCCGTACTGTTCCGCCTTGACTCTAAATTTGCTGAATCTTTCGTCTTTGTCAATCGCCTGAAGATACTGATCAAGCAATTTCATAAAATAGCTTATGTAAATTTTTTAATCTGCCCGCAAGCGAAAAATCCATTATATACGATCCGAATTTAAGCATAAAACCCGAAATTATCTCAGTCTGAATTATGTTGCTCAGCTTGTAATTTTTGATTTCCGGAAAACTCTTTTTTATTTTGTTTATTTCTTCTTCTGACAATTTATAGGCAGAGATCAACGTAGCATTCTTTTCTTCCCGGTTTATTCTCCTACCCAAATATTGATAAAGCTGTTCTTCAATAGAATCTTGTTTATCCACAATATTATTTTTTTTCTCCGGAATAATTTTTAAGAATGTTCTGCGTGACTTGCCTTTGAGCTTCAGGAGTTAAAAATTGATTTAGTCCTTTTTCCACGATTTTCAATGCCATTTTCAAAGCCTGTTCCTTTAAGTCGACCGTCATCTGTTTTTTTTCGTCGCCGATCTGTCTTCTGGTTCTCTCGATTATCTCTTCGGCTTCGTGTTTGGCGGAAGCGATAATTTCTTTTTTATTATTTTCTCCGTCTGATCTGGCTTTTTTTAATACTTCGCTTTCTTCCTGCTTAATTTTTTGCAGCATTAGTTTCTCTTTAGCTATCGTCTCTTCCTCCTGTATTTTGATTTTTTCAAGCAGCCTCTCCTTTTCCTTTTCTTTTTCCACCTCGAGATTAAAAAAATTACTAAAAGGTTTTGCTATATACCTTTTAAAAACATAATAAAATAAAGCAAAATTCAGAAGTTGCGCAACCAACAGTTTTACATCAATTCCTAGACTATCCATAGTAGACTATATCTCTATACCGCTTCGCAATTAAATTGCTAACGGCATAACCTTTCGTACGCTCAATTTGTATATTTATTTACGCATTTTGAGCTACGACCGGTATAGATTTAGATAAATATAAAAATTTGTAACTAATTTTAAACAAACTTAAGTATCAGTACAATAACCAAAACATAAATCGCTACCGCTTCGGCGAAGGCAATTGCCAAAATCATTGTCGTTCTGATAGCCGATTCTGCCTCCGGATTCCTCCCTAGGGCTTCGAGCGCCGTTTTTCCGATATCGCCAATAGCTCTAGCAGGTCCGTACACTCCAAGTCCAATCGCAAGCGCCGCACTAAATAATTTTGCCATTTCAAGAGACATATTTATCACCCTCCTTCAGACAAATTTAATAATTAAAGATATAACCAAAGCGTAAATCGCTACCGCTTCGGCGAAGGCAATTGCCAAAATCATTGTCGTTCTGATAGCCGATTCTGCCTCCGGATTCCTCCCTAGGGCTTCAACGGCTTTGCCGCCGATAATACCGATGCCGATACCCGGTCCGATTGCTCCCAGGCCGATTGCCAGTGCTGTCGCTATTAATTGGGCTGCATCACTGTTCATATATAATCACCACCCATTCTAAAAATCCTGAATCCTAATATCCAAACTCTAAAAAAATCCAAAAATTAAATTTCTAAATCATATTTTTATCCCGAATTTTGATCTTGTTTAGGATTTAGTATTTATACTTCGATCACCCAGGTTTGTAATCGAATTACTCAATATATACCCGTCTAATCCGCTTTTTCGCTCTGGACGAGCTGCAAATCGGAGTAAGATAGGGTATATACTTCTATTGATTGAGATTGCAATCAGTATATACTCCTCTAAGTTGATTTGATAAGATGACTTTAGTTGAAAATTTGCAAAATCAACTAAGACGGGTATAGAATTTAAAATTTTTAATTAGTGTTCTTTACTGATTGCCACGCTCAAAAATACTGCAGTCAGCATCGAAAACACCAAAGCCTGAATCAGGCCGACAAATACTTCCAACATCAGAAAAGGGAAGGAGGCCAGGACGGGAATTAAAAAAGCGATAATCACCAGCAATACCTCCCCGGCAAAAATATTGCCGAAAAGACGGAAAGAAAATGAGATAACTTTGGAGATTTCGGATACTATCTCCAAAATCCCCGTAAAAAAAGAGATCGGATTGGACAAATTGACAAATTTTTTCGAGTATTCCTTAAAACCCAGGAATTTAATTCCGAAAATCTGGATCAATAATACCGATATTATGCCTAAGGATATCGTGGCGTTAAGATCTGCATTATTGGCTCGCAGCAGAGGTACGGATTGGACGTGCTGGTTTTCGCTGACTTTGATTAAAATGCTCCCGACTCCCGGCAATAATCCGAACCAATTCTGAAAGAGAATATAAAGCATAAAAGACCCAAGCAGCGGAAAAAAATAGGCAGTTTTATCCTTGAGAATAGCCTGAAAAAGTTGATAGATATTTTTCAGGACAAAATTAAACAGGTAATAGAATACTTTCTTCTTGGCTTTTTGAGCTTCTTGTGAGTAACCGTAGGCTAAAATAAAAAAAACTATAAACACTACGATTGAGAGCAAGAGGGAATTGGTTAAGGGCAAATTTAAAAAATGAAATATCGGTTCTGCTTTGATACTGATTTCGGGCATATTCTATTTCAGCTTAACTGTCTTCCAGAGATTGTAAAACGAGCTGATTATACCAAACGAAAAAAACATTAACAGGAAAAATGGCTTGCTGGAAAAAACTTGATCAAGCCAAAATCCCGTTACCAATCCAAAAAGTAGTGGAATGATTAAATAATACCCTATATTGACTGTTCTTGCAATAAGATATTTATCGTCAACGCTGCGTTTCTGGACTTTGAGCTTTTCCGGTTGGTCTACCTGCTTGATTATCAGGTTTTGATCAATTTTAAGGAGATTCTTTGGAACTTTTTTACTGCTGAACGGATGATAGATTACCGGATAGTCTTCGTATTCTCTATGCATCCGGCTCTGTAATTTATGTTTTTTTGTATTCATAACCGACCAAAGATCTTTGTTCATTTACTTTTTATCTTAACCGAGGGCCACAGCATTGTCAATCAAAATGCTGATTCTACCTTCACGATCATTAACTTTGCCTTTTAGCATGATTACCCTGTTAATCTGCAAAAAGTCTCTTACTCTGGCAAAAAGTCTAGGAAAAACCACTCCTTCTATCGAGCCTGTTTCATCAAACAAGTTAATAAATACCATCTCGGAATTATCGCGTTTGGTTTTAATAACCTTTCTTCCGCTGACAATTCCCGCCAGAATATGGGTTTTGTCTACGTCTTCAAAACTGATATCGCCGATCTTTTTAGTACTTTTTTTCTTGATAATGTCTGCGAATTTCAACAGCGGGTTTTTAGTGATCAGGAATCCTATCACTTCTTTTTCCATCTGGAGGATCTCGTCTTCGCTAAAATCCTCAACTTTGGTAAAAACATCTTCCTTTTTATCTGCATCGTCATTACGGCTAAATAGGCTGAACTGGCCTTTTTCAACCTCCAGTTTTTTCTGGGCTATGTCTTTGACGATTCTGGGATAATTGGACAGAAGCGTTGCTCGATTGGCAAAGTTTTTGAAAGCCCCGGCTTTGATCAGACTTTCCACTGTTTTCTTGTTGACTTTACGCAAATCAACCCGGAAAAGAAAGTCGGTAAAACTTTTGCAAGACCCTTTTTTTCTAGCCGATAAAATAGATTCGATAGCCGCCGAACCGACATTTTTAATCGCCGACAGTCCAAACCTGATCGAGTCGCCCTCGATATTAAAGTTGTAGAGAGATTTATTGATATCAAGCGGCAACACCGGAATTTCCATTCTCCTGCATTCCTCGATCGCCTGTGCCATCTTTATTTCTCTTTGCGGGCCTGCCATTCCCTGTAATTCGGCAGACAATAGCGCAGTCATAAACTCTACCGGATAGTTGGATTTCATATAAGCTGTCCAATAAGCAATCAAACCGTAGGAGGCTGAATGTGGTTTATTAAAACCGTAAGCCGCGAATTTTTCAATAAAATTGAAGATTTTTTCTGCCAGGCTTTTACGATAACCGTTCTTGACGCATCCCTCGATAAATTTTTGCTTTTCTTTTTTCATGAGCTCCTTTTTCTTCTTACCCATAGCCATTCGCAGATTGTCCGCTTTATTCATGGTATAACCCGCCAGAGAGTGAGCTATCTCCATCACTTGCTCCTGATATACCAGAACTCCATAAGTTTCCTCAAGTATTGGTTTTAGATCCGGATGAAGATATTTAATGTTTTTTTTATCTTTTTTGTTTTTCAAAAATAAAGGAATCAGATCCATCGGGCCGGGCCTGTATAAAGCGACCATGGCCGAAATATCAGTAGTCTTGTTTGGTTTCAGGTCTTTTGCCAGGCGCCTCATCCCGGCCGACTCAAGCTGGAATACGCCGACAGTTTCCCCCCTGCTGATAAGTTCGTAAGTTTTTTTATCATCAAGCGGAACCGTATGAATATCAATCTTGACGTTTTTATTTTTCTGCACATACTGGATCGCCTTCTCCAGAATAGTTAAATTTCTTAAACCCAAAAAGTCTACTTTCAAAAGACCGACGGCTTTATTATCTGAAACCGCATTTAAGTCAAGACAGTACATGTCATACTGGGTGATGACTCTGTTTTCCTTCGCCTCACGCTGCAGGGGAACATACTCGGTCAATTCTTTATCGGCGATAACCACTCCGGCCGCATGAACGGACGCGTGACGGGGTAGACCCTCGATCCTTCTTGCAATGTCGAGTACTTTTTTTGTTTCCTCTTCGGAATCATAAGCGAACTTTAAGGGAGCCGACTCCTCGAGCGCCTGTGAGATGGTCATAGCAAATCCCTGTCTACCCAAAGGAATCATTTTGGCCAGCCTGTCGCCCTGTGAATATGACATCCCCATGGCACGCACTACGTCGCGCACGGCTAGCCTCGCCTCCATCGTGCCAAAAGTTATGATCTGCGCTACTTTATTTTCTCCGTACTTTTTCGTTACGTAGCGCAGAACTTCGTCGCGGCGCAAATCTGCAAAGTCGATATCTATATCAGGCGGTGTAGGCCGGTCCGGATTTAAAAATCTTTCAAAAGGCAGATTATGCTCCAGAGGGTTAATATCTGTTATTCCCAAAACATACGCAACCAGCGACCCTGCCACCGAGCCTCTTCCGGGCCCTACGGCAATTCTTTCCTGTTTTGCCCAATTGACAAAGTCCTGGACGATGAGAAAATAGGTTGCATAACCTTTTTTATTGATTATGCTAAGCTCATAGTTCAATCTTTGTCTTGCCAGATTTTGGTCCTCTTTTTCCAAGCGTTTAATTCGAGATTCAACCAGACTCCTAAGATAGTCGTTCACCGGTTCGGAATTGGGGGTTGCGAACTCCGGCAGAATCCATTGGCCATAGGGAATATCAACATTGCATTGATCGGCAATCTTTAAAGTATTGTCGATAGCTTCAGGCAGATCGATAAAAACGCCTCGCATTTCTGCTTCCGACTTAAGATAAAAATCAGGTGTGTTGATCATCGACAAAGGCCGGTCTTTTTCAAAGATGGTTCGCAAAGTCTGAATGCATAGAAGAATCTCCTGGGCATAGGCGTCATCCGGTTCAAGATAATGAACGTCATTGGTTGCGACAACCGGCAGACCAAATTTTCTCGAAAGTTTGATTAAATCCTTGTTCACTTTGTCAAGGCTTTCCATTTTAGGATGCCTCTGCATCTCAAGATAAAAATCTTCGCCAAAAATTTCACTATAGCGCGTAAGAGTTTTTTCGGCTCCTGTCAACTGGTCTTGTTGGAGAAGCGACGGGATCTCGCCGTTTAGACAGCCCGAAAGACAGATCAATCCTTCTCTGTGCTCGTTAAGCAATTCAAAATCGACCCTCGGACGGTAATAAAACCCCTCAAGATTTGCTCGGCTGACCAGCTTCAATAAGTTTTTATAGCCGGTGAGATTTTTGGCCAAAAGAGTTAAATGATAGTTATCTTTGTCAGCTGCTTCTCTGTCTCTCCTGCTTCTTTTAGCTTTATAGGCTTCAACTCCGATGATCGGCTTTATCCCGGCTTCCTTGGCTTTAATATAAAATTTAAAAGCGCTGTAGAGACCGCCGTGATCCGTCACCGCCACCGCCGGCATCTTAAATTCGTGGACTTTGGCAAGCAAATCATCAATTCTACACATCCCGTCAAGCAGGGAATATTCGGAATGGGTATGAAGGTGAACAAAAGACATAATAAAAACTCAAATGTTAAATATCAAAACACAAAACCAAACTTAAATCCTTAAAATGGCACTTTTAAGTTATATCAGATCCTCTTGAATAATACACATAATGTCATTCCTGCGGAAGCAGGAATCTATTAAATAGATTCCGCATCAAGTGCGGAATGACAAAGTGATCAAGCGGATTTGATATTAAAAGTATGAAAATCTAGTTTTTAGATTTTAACTGTGGATTTGATATTTGAGCTTTAAGTTTTGAAATAATTATTTTTGCGTCCGCCTTCCCCTTCATCTCTCTCATCACTTGCCCAACCAGGTACATTATCGCATTTTCCTTACCTTTTTTATAGTCCTCAACCGCTTTTGAGCTTGCTTCGATTAATCGATCAATCAGAGCATTCAATAATTTCTCATCGGTTTCTTTTGGTTGCAGCATCTCTAAGGTCTTTTTAATAAACGCCCGTACCTGTAAATCCGTGGATAATTTTTTATTAATGATTATTTTTGCCACGTGATCCTCAAGATTCGATATTTTTTTCTTTGCTTTAAATTCCTGAACAACTTTGTCAGTAATAATAGTTTCGAAATAATTAGTCGTTTGCAAACTCCTGGTTATAACAAAAGCGTCTTGTTCCCTTAAACCAAATTTATTTATATATCTGTCTAATCTCTCCTGGGGTAATTCCGGAACTTTAATTTCGGCGATGAATTTCTCCGAAAAGGTCATTGGCGGAATATCAGGCTCGGGAAAATAGCGGTAGTCATGCGCCTCTTCCTTTGACCTTTGACCAAAAGTTATTTTTTTATCCGGATCATAACCCCTGGTTTCTTGTTTGGGAGTGATTCCTTTTTCTAGAAGTGCAATCTGCCTCTCCAATTCATAATCTATGGCATCTTTGACAAAGCGGAATGAGTTAATATTCTTTACCTCAACCTTATACTTCGGCAGCTTCACGGAACCCTTAGGGTTCCCAGGCACGCGTTTTACATTTTTTAATTGCAGAAGATTCAATTTAATTAGAGATACGTTCGGTTCTATTCTCATCGTCCCTTTCTCCATATCCGCATCAGATACTCCCAGATATCTTATTATCGTCTGTAGCTCTTCCAAGAAAACTTTCACATCATCGGAATTGTCAAAGTCGGGTTCGGTCACTATCTCAACCAAAGGCACTCCCGAACGGTTAAAATCGACCAAGGTATCCGAACCCACATGCAGCAACTTCCCTGTATCTTCCTCAAGATGTACCCTGGTAATTCTAAAGTTTTTATCGAATTCGCTATTTGAATTTTGGCTTTGATTTGAATATTGATTATTGAATATTGAAAGTTTGCCTTTTACGGCTATTGGTTCGTCATATTGTGAAATCTGATAACCTTTCGGCAGGTCGGGATAGAAATAGTGCTTCCTGTCGAATTTTGATATTTTATTAATCTTACAGTCAAGAGCTTTACCAATTAGAATCGTCCGTTCGACAGCTTTCCTGTTGGGTACCGGCAATGCGCCGGGTAACCCCAGACAGACAGGACAGGTATTTGTATTTGGTTCTTTGCCAAAATAATCCGCCTCACACTGACAAAACATTTTCGATTTTGTCTTAAGCTCTACATGAATCTCCAATCCGATTACCGGTTTAAATTTTGTAAGTTTGTTCATTTTAAAATTCAAATGAATTACCTGCGCAGCAGAGCCGCGAGGGATTAAGCCACTAAGGTAAATTATTAAAATTGAAATTTAATCTTTGTATCGCTCAATTCCTTTTTTAATTACTCCGAAAAAATCGGTTTCTTTTTCAAACTGATATGCCAAATTCAAAATATTAGCCTCGTCAAAATAGTTACCCATAATCTTAAAGCCTATCGGCAAATTATGGCTGTCTAAACCAACAGGTATGCTTAAGTCAGGAATTCCCGCAGTTGAAGCTGGCTCGTTAAGCTGATCCATCAGTTCACCGTAAAAGGGATATTTGTCAAATTCGCCGATCTTTAAGGCGGTTACCGGAGTGTTTGGCCCGACTATCAGATCAACATCTTTAAATACGGATTTAAAGTTTTCGATGATTATAGTTCTGACCTTTTGAGCATTTTTATAATAAGCATCGTAATATCCGTAGGAAAGCGTATAGGTACCCAACATAATTCTTCTTTTAGCTTCCTGCCCAAAAAAACTTCTGTCATTTCCATATCTAACTCCGTCATAACGGCTTAAATTGGATGACACTTCCGCCCTCTGTAGGATCGTATAAACCGAAATAGAATATTTTGGCGGTAAAAGTTTAATCGGTTTTACCGAATGGCCCAATTTTTTCAAAACCTTGATTGCTTTATAGACCTGATTTTTTATCTGGTCATCAATTCCGTCAAAGTAAGACTCGGCAATTCCGATTTTAAATTTTTTATTTTTTTTAATTTCATTGCTATAGTCCGGAACGGCACTGCCGCTACTGGTTGCGTCGTATTTGTCTTGACCGGCGATTTGTTTTAATAAATACGCGTTATCCTCAACCGTCAGAGTCATTGGACCGGGACAATCCCAGGATGAACCCATTGCAATTACACCGTAGCGTGACACCCTGCCATAGGTAGGTTTCAGTCCGATAACACCGCACCAGGCAGACGGATGCCGGATTGAACCGCCTGTATCAGTACCTATAGCCGCCGAAACTAAATAAGCGGAAATGGCGGCTGCCGATCCGCCTGATGAACCACCCGGATATCTTCCATTATCCCAGGGATTTTTCGTCACACCGTAATCCGAAGTTTCTGTTGATGCACCATGCGCCCAGGCATCCATATTTGTTTTACCTAGCGCAGCCATTCCCGCTTCCTGAAGTTTTCTAGTGACTGTTGATTCATAGGGAGGAATAAAATTATCCAAAACTTTCGCTGCTGCTGTGGTTCTGATTCCTTTTGTGCAGAAAATATCTTTTGCTCCGTAAGGAATTCCTGAGTGATTATTTTCAAGAACTGTAATGAAAGCATTTAATTTTGGGTTATACTTTTTAATTCTTTTCAGGAAATACAGATTCAGTTCCTTTTCGGAAATTTTTTTATCGGTCAATAGTTGTCTAAGTTCGAGTAAGGACTTACCGTGTAAATTCATTATTATTACATGATTCTTTTAACTACAAAGTATTTTTCTTTTTTATATTTGGCATTTTCCGTAGCTTTTTCTTTGGTCAATACTCTTTTATTAGTTTCTCCGTCGGTAAAAAAAACATCGGTTAGATTAGTGATTTGCGAAGTAGGAATAACTACATCAGTTTTTAACTCTTTCAAATTTTTAACAAACTCCACAGTTTCCCCAAGTTGATTGCAGTATTTTTCGACCTCCTGATCAGTAAGTTTTAGGCTGGATAATTTAGCCAAGTGAAGAATATCTTCTCTTGTCAGTTCTATTTTTTTCATGAAGTAAATTATAGCGGATTGTTCAGGTATTTTTTAAGTATCTTTCTCTTTCCCAGTCTGTCACAGAGATTCTAAAATTATCCCACTCTTCTTTTTTTGACTCAAGATATCTTGTCCAGGTATAATCACCAAAAATTTCTCTAACTATCGTACCTTTCTTAATCTCTTCCAGCGCTTCATCTAAATTTGACGGCAATTTTTCAATATAGAATTTCGCAAGTTTATCATCATTAAATTCAAATAAATTTTCCTCGACAGGATTTGGAGCTTTTAAGTTTTTTTTAATTCCTTCGATACCGGCTTTTAATAAAACCGCAAAGGTCAAATAAGGGTTACTCGCAGGATCCGGGCTTCGGATCTCCATTCGTGTAGCTTTGGTTTCATTTCCTTTCGAAACTTGAGGAATACGAATTAAAGCCGATCTGTTTATGCGAGCCCAACAAGCGTAGACTGGCGCCTCATATCCCGGCGTCAATCTTTTATAAGAATTTACGGTCGGCGCGAAAACACCTGTAATTTCTCGAACATATTTTAATTGTCCGGCTAAAAAACTATAAGCAACTGAAGACAAACCGTATTTGTCTTTTTTATTATAAAAAACGTTCTTAGACTTTTTCCAAAGGCTTTGGTGCGTGTGCATTCCGCTTCCATTTATGCCAAAAAAAGGTTTTGGCATAAAAGTAACATGAAAATTATGCTTTAGAGCAATCATCTTAGCCGCCATTTTTAAAGTAATGGTGTTATCGGCTGTTCTTAAAGCTTGATCGTATTTAATATCAATTTCATGCTGCTTGTCAGCAACTTCATGAGTGCTCGTCTCACTCTGAATACCCATTACATCCAGTGTTTCCATTATCTCCTGTTTGATTTCATGCGATTGATCCATTATCAAATTAAAATAGAAACCGTTGCCTTCAGATATATTCAAAATATTGCCTTTCTCATCTTTGGGAAAAAGAAAAAATTCACATTCGGGACCTGTAAAATACTCATATCCTAAATCTCCAGCCTCCTTTAGTACTTTCTTAAGTATAAAACGAGGGTCACCTTCGAAAGGCTGGTGGTCCGGTTTGTAGACATCGCAGATTAATCTGGCCACTTTGCCTTTTCCTGCTTCGGTCCTCCAGGGAAGGACAGAGTAAGTGTCCGGATCCGGCATCAGATACATATCTGATTCGTGTATTCTGGCAAACCCTTCAATTGAAGACCCGTCAATCCAAATTCCCAGATTTAGTGCCCCTTCTAAGTTGTAGGTGGGTATAGTCGAGGCTTTTATATTTCCAAAAAAATCAGTAAATTGAAGATCGATAAAAGAGACTTGATCTTTTTTGACTTTGTTTAAAATATCTTTAATCTTTTTTTTATCCATGAAATTTTCCAATTTTCCAATAGTATACTCAACTATTTAATAAAAACAAGCGCCATGGGTGTCTGCTCATCTGCCTGCCCCATCGGATTATCGGAAAATACTTTTTCTACCAGCTTGTTATCCAACCCGGTTGAATTGCCCAGCACCTTTTGCCCGAGATCGTTGGCATCGATAATCACAACACCCAAAAAATATGCAATTTGCAATTTGCTATTTGAAATTGATTTGTCATTTGTAATTTGTAATTTGATATTTTCCGCAACTAGTTGCGGATTCTTCGGCCCCAACTTCGCCGAAACATTGGAGGGGTAAAGGGAATATTCCGTAGGCCCGTCTATTGCCGCTACATCGCTACCCGCAAGCCTGTAAAACAAGCCTTTTATTCCAAATACCTGTGCCGTCTTGCCCACGGCCGCGGCCAGGACGGTTCTGGCTAGTCCGATTTCGTTAATCGTCAACTGCATTGTCCAAGGGCTTCCCAGACCGATTCCGTAGGGCGTCTTTTTTACGAATTTGGAGAGTAAATTTGACCAAAATCCGCACTTGATATCCCAGAGAAAATATGACCGCCCTTGGGCGATAGCCACAATTTTTTCGGATACTACAAGAAAAAATTTACGCTGATAAGGAGGGGAATAAAGAAGTGGTGATTCAATAATACCAGGGAGCAGTGAAACAATTTTTTTTGAAAGTTTATAAACTATATCATCCCCTTTTTTAATCACCTCTGTCCGGATCAGAAATCTCAAATATTTTCCTCCTTTGACTTCCGTCTCCAATTTTTTCCCTTTATTTGGACTTCCGATATCAAAAGCTTTTTGATCTTTTCCTTCCGAAGCTTTACGCGGATCGGAGTCAAAAAACACTCTCAGCCAAATTTCCAAATTTATCAATCGCCAAAATAACATGGTGTCATCGCTGTTGCTGTCATTAAATTTTTGCCATGCCTTCACTACCGCAGTCTGATTAAAATACTTTCTCCCTGCAAAAGAATCGCTTAAAAAAATTGAATATATCTTATCTTTCATCTGTCTTAGCCATTCGTATTCAGGAGTTGTAAATCCGATTTTATTTCTTCTTAAAGTACACTTTTTGGGAATCAGCCCTCCGGTCGACTTTCTTAAGATATATTTGTTCCATCCGTTTTTAAAAATAGCTCCATCTGGCAGAGAAAACAAATATTTAAGCAAATTGAAATCAAGGAACGGAACTCTTCCTTCAAGCGAGAATCTCATGCCGTTTTTATCTTCATAACGCAGTAGTGCCGGCAAACTATTTATAAAGATGTCTTCAACCAATCTTTTCTTTAAATTGTCATCTGTAGGTTGGTATTCTTCCTGGGAAAATTTCCGACTATACTCTCTATTTAACAAATCGCCGGCGCGGAAAGACTTTCTAATCCCCGTGACAAGTTGAAATAGATAGATAAAATAATAACCAAGAATGTCCAAGGATTTTGCGATTGTTTTAATCAATATTAACCAGTCTTTCTCCTTGACCAATTGGTTCAAATAAACAAAATAATATGGCATATATCCGGCCAGCATCTCGTCGGCCCCCTGTCCGTCCAGCAGAACGGTCACATGTTTGCTTGCCTGCTGCATGACTTTATACTGCGCATAAGGTCCGGTAGAAATCGTCGGTTCTTCCTGAATTTTTACAAAATCCGCTAAATCCCTAAAAAATTCCTCAGAATTAGGTTTAACTTTATAATTTTTTAAGCTGATAAACTTTAAAACTTGATTTACATACTTTTCTTCATCGTTAGAATTGCCGGGAAAGACAGCCGAAAAAGTATTTTGGATTTTTCCCACCGACTCGGCTTCCGTTACTTTATCCTTGAGAAGCTTGTTTACGATTGAGACGATTACCGACGAATCAATTCCTCCCGAGAGACAAGTCCCCACCGGAACCTCCGATATTAACCGCAACTTAATTGCCTCAATTAACTTTTTCCTAAAAACATCAATTTGATTTTTTGTCAATTTTCGCGCCTGTCCACCCTGCGGGTGGACCGATGCTTTCAATAAATCGGCTCGCAAATTCGTAAAGCTTTTTGTTTCTATATTCTTGTTGATTGCTTCTAGGATTTCCCCCGGCATCACCCGGTAAACGCCTTGAAAAAAAGTTTCCCTCTGATCGTCATGAATACGATAACGCAAATATCTGTAGATGATCCTGTCATTCGGCTTTTTCACAATCAGACCTGAATTGATAAGAGGTTTTATTTCTGAGGAAAAAATTACTTGAGCCGCATTTCCAGAAATATTTCTATTTTCTGAAGAAGAATTTAAGACTGAATAATATAAAGGTTTAATCCCGAAATGATCCCTTGCCAATATCAGCTTGTTTTTTTTCAGATCGTAGAGCGCAACTGCAAACATCCCGTTGAACTTATCAAAACATCTATAATCCCACTCCTCATATCCGTGCGCTATCACCTCGGTATCTGAATTCGTCCGAAACTTATGTCCTGCTTTTTGCAGTTCACTCCTTAGTCTTCTGAAATTATAGATTTCGCCGTTATAAACTACGGCTACCGTCTTATCCTCGTTAAAGATCGGCTGATCTCCTCCTTTTCGATCAATAATTGCCAACCGTCGATTCAGTAAAGAAACTTGATCACTAAGATAGTAGCCTTCTCCGTCGGGTCCACGATGCAATAATTGTTCAGAAATTTTTTTGATCAAACTGTCATCTCTGAACCCGTATAATCCTGCTATCCCGCACACCTAAATGAAACATGAAACCTGAAACTTGAAACATTTATTATTTATGCTTCATGTTTTATGTTTTACGTTTCACATACTTCTTAGTATCTTAATTCTTTCTTCTAGGGGCGGGTGTGTGCTAAAAAGACTGGTAAATATTGAAGAAGCTTTTTTGACTTTTTTAAAGGGATTCATGATAAATAAATGCGCGGTAGAACTTGAAGCGTTGCGCAGGACATTGCCGTCTGTTGAGATTTTCTCCAATGCCCGCGCCAATCCCTCGGGATATCTGGTCAGGAGCGCGCCCGATGCATCGGCCAAAAATTCCCGTCTTCTTGATACTGCCAACTGAATTAATGTGGCAATAATTGGCGTTAAGATCAGCACTAAGATTATGAATATCATCATAAAAGGATTACGATTATTTCTGTCTTCACTTTTCCGCAAACCGCTCCACCACAGATTTCTCATGATCCAGTCGGATAGCAAAGCCACTGTCCCGACTAATACTGCTACGATCGATGAGACTAATATATCTAAATTTCTGATATGCGAAAGTTCGTGGGCTAGCACGCCTTCAAGTTCCGTCCGCTCCAACTTCTCCAAAAGTCCCGTGGTTGCGGCGACAACCGCATGTTTGGGATCTCTACCCGTGGCAAAAGCATTAGGCGCAGGATCGTCAATTACGTAGAGTTTGGGCATGGGTAATCCCGCAGCAATACTTAAGTTCTCTATAACAGTATAAAAGTCAAAAAACTCCTCTTTTTTGGCTAGCCTGGCACCGGTAGTAAATAATACGATCCTGTCTGAATAAAAATAACTGCCTATGGTTGAAAATAACGAAAAAGACAACCCAATGATTAAGTAGGCAGTAGGCGACTGAATGTAGTTGCCGATCAATAAGAAAAAACCTGTTACTAACAGGATAAAGGTCAGGATTATCGCATAAGTCCTGGCTTTATTATTCGCAATTTGCTGATATACAGTCATTTAATATATCTGCCATGAAACGTATAACGTTAAACAAAAAAACCATACTTTGCCGGGTGTCGAAGTGAAAGAGGACTTATGGAAAGGAATCTAAAATCGACCCTATCAAAATTTAACCTCAATTTTCTTCCTCTCTTCTTCTCCGGCGGCGAAAAACTCTTCCTCTTTAAAAGCGAACATATTGGCCAGTAGATTGCTGGGAAAAGTTTTTACTCGCGTATTATACTCCAAGACGTTGGAATTGTAAAACTGTCTTGAATAAGCGATCTTGTCTTCCGTATCCTCCAGTTGCCTTTGCAGGTCCTTGAAATTATCGCTCGCCTTAAGATCGGGATAAGCTTCGGCTACGGCAAATAGCGATTTCAAAGCTCCGGTTAACATGTTATTGGCTTCTGCCTTATCTGCGGGTGTTTTGGCGGACATCAGCGCCGATCTGGCTTTTGTTACATTTTCAAATACGCTCTTTTCATGTTTGGCATAACCTTTGATTGTTTCAACCAGATTGGGAATAAGGTCTGCTCTTCGCTTAAGTTGAACATCAATACCGGAAAACGCCTCCTGAATTCTGGTTTTTAAAACTACAAAGCCGTTATAAGTCGCGACCAAATAAACGGCCAACAATACTACGGCTCCGATTAATATATACAATGGTTCCATAATTATCACCGCCTTTCAAAATAAAATTCTGAACCCTAAATTCTAAACTCTAAATAAATTCTAAACTTAAAGGTCAGAATTTTCAAAACAACCACCCCGTTTATCACCTCCTTAGAGCCTGTTTGAAAACTCAAGACAGTGTCATTCCGAGCGAGTGTAACGAGTCGAGGAATCTCTTAATCAAAACCAAAAAGGGATTTCTCCACTTCGCTCACTTCGTTCGCTTCGGTCGAAATGACATAAAACCAAGTTTTCAAACAGTCTCTTAGGAAAGGAGGTGAAACAGGGGAGGAATATTTTTTGGATTTTTGAATTTTGATCATTTCAATTTGTTTAGAATTTATCCATTCGACAAGCTCAGGATAATCTCCTCGAATCTGAGCAATTGGCTCGGAGTCGAAGACCAGAGTGTTAATCGAAGGATTAGAAATTAGGATTTATTATTCAGCCATTTCTTGAAAGCTGAATAATTTAATGTATTTATTATATCACTTCTCCCGCACCAGCCGCGTCTGGCGACAGATACGCCATAGCGCATCCCTTCCATCTCTTGCGTCGCATGCGCGTCTGTATTAATAATATACTTGACCTCGTGTCTTAATCCCTCCCTTGCCAAAGTATCAGGCAGATCCAGTCTCTGCGGCCAGGAATTAATTTCCAGCGCGATATTTTTCCTTGCGCAAAAATTGAAAATTCTCTCCCAATCCAGTTCAAATCCCTCTCTTTTTCCCAACAACCGTCCCGTAGGATGACCGAGCGCCTTGACTTTGGGATACTCGAGCGCTTTCAGCACTCTTTCCGTCATCGCTTTTACATTCAGATTAAATGCGCTGTGAACCGAAACAACCAAATAATCAACATAGTCTATAGCTTTCTCTGGAAGCGCCAAACTTCCATCCGGCAGGATATCCGCCTCAAGTCCAATAAAACACTTTACCTTAATCTCTGCGTCTCTTATTTTCTCAATTTCCAGATATCTTTTTTTCATTATCTCAATTATCTCCTTTTCATTCAACCCTGACGTCTTCGGATTATGCTCTGCAAATCCCAAATATTGATACTTAAGCTCTTTGGCCTTCTTTAACATCTCCTCATAAGTGTTTTCGCCCAAATCATGCGAGGGTTGTAAATTGTACGATGAGTGAACATGCAAATCTCCCTTAATATCTGCGACCTCGACCAGCTTGGGAATTTGGTTTTTTTGCGCCAATTCTATTTCATTTGTCCCTTCCCTTATTTCAGGCGGTATATATTGCAAGTCAACAAATTCATAGAGTCTGTGTTCATTCGAAAACTCCATAATTTGAGAATTATTTCGGGGATCCCCCCCTTTCCGCTGAGGCGGGGATTTCGGACTTGTCCTGAGCGAGGTCGAAGGACTTCGAATTTTCTTCAGTCCATATTCATTTAACGAAAAACCTTCGGCCAGCGCATGTTCTCTAAGTTTTATATTATGCGCTTTGCTGCCGGTGAAGTATTGTAACATCGACCCGTAACCCGCCTCTTCCTGTATTCTCAGGTCAATTCGGATATTGGGCGAGACGATAATCGAAGCCTTATTCTCCCCGGCATTTTCAACTTTGATTTTTTTGGGATATTTAATAAAGTAATCAATTATGTTTTTATAACTTTTCCCGTTTAACTTTTCACGCTTAACTTGGACCGCAAGGTCTACATCTCCAATTGTTGCTTCCCAGCGGCGTAAAGATCCAAGCGCGTCAACCCTCATAACTTGCGGGTGATTCTTTAAGTAATTAATTACTTCATCCGCAATTCTTTTGGCATAGGGAATGGGCATCCTATCCGCTTTGGCAGACCTTTGCCGATAGAGGTTGATAGCTGCGATTATTTCTTGTTCGGATTTCTTTCCGAAATTCTCAATTTCAGCTATTTTTCCCTCTTCTCCTGCTTTTTTCAGATCTGTAAAAATATTGTCGGAATGATCTAATCCTAAAATTGTCACCAGTTTGTAAGCTCGTTTTGGACCGATTGACCTAACTTTCATCAATTCAAAAACAGGCGTTGGAACTTGAGCCAAAATCGAGTCAAAATGCTTCGATCTCCCCTGTTTAAATAGTTCGTTTAGGCTTGATCCGATTATCTCTCCGATCCCCGGGACCTGGTAGATTTTTCCCTCTTCCCAGACATCTTTAATCTCCCGCGACAGGTGCTCCACCGCGTCTGCCGCATTTTCATAGGCGATTGTGCGGAATCTATTTTTACCTTTAAGTTGGTGCACGGCCGCAATTGATCGAAGAAGGTGGGTGATTTCCTTGTTGGAGTAATTTTCTAATTTATACATCCTAATTGATTTTCTTATTCATCTGATCAACTCAGAGAACTTGTGGAAGCGAAACCGGGTCAGGACTCCTAATAAAGCTTGAAATTGACTGATATTATGTTACCATTATAATGCATTTTTTGATTTTTGTTTTTAAAAAAATGGGGTCATAGCTCAATTTGGTCAGAGCGCTGCCCTGTCACGGCAGAGGCTGAGGGTTCAAGTCCCTTTGGCCCCGCATTAGAATCCGTTTCCGACGAAGGAGGAATTATGGATAAAAACCAACCTACTCTAAACACACTCTCCTCCCGAATTAAAAATAATCCGCTTCCTTTTTCGCTGGGTCTGATCATAATTTTGCTGATTGTCTCGCTTAGCTTATCTTCACTCTGGAACAACAGACAACCCGCCGTATCCAAAACCCCAACCAAAGAGAAAAAAACGGCGGCTGTACAGGATAGCAAATCTCGCACTCACACGGTCGTCTCTGGTGATACGCTCTATCTTATAGCCGAGAAGTACTACGGATCCGGTGAAAACTTGACCGATATTATGACTGCCAATCACTTAAGCAATTCCGATCTGATTGAAGTTGGTCAAAAGTTGGTTATCCCCGAAGTAACACCCAAATTTCCTACCACCGGCACGATTACCGAAGAAGCCGCCCGCACGGAAAAAGTCGGGATGAAAGAAGAAATCTATATTGTCAAGCAAGGAGATACGTTGGTAACTGTTGCGCTTCAGGCATATGGCGACAGCTATGCTTGGACAAAGATCGCCGAGGCCAATCAGTTATACAACCCCAACAATCTCGAAGCCGGCACCAGACTAATTATTCCCAGGTAAAACATATCATTTAAAATTTGTTGCGTTCACACTCCGAAGTTTTAGCGAAGAAGTGCGGTGGTAGTTCAGCGGTAGAATGTCTCCTTCCCAAGGAGAAGGTCAGGGGTTCAAATCCCCTCCACCGCTCTTTGCTAATTATACGGGGCAAGGATAAAACGCGAATTCAATTCTCGTTTCCCGCTCAATTTTAGCCAGTCGTAATAAACAAAAGTGCATCCGTCAGGTATCTATAGCGATCGCAAAACGAAATGACAGATGGTATTCCGTGTCATTCTGAATTTAATTCAGCATCTTATCAATCGGTTCCCAAACCAAGTTCAGGATGACAAATACGACATTTTGTTTTACGCTAACTATAGCTTACTTAAGCCGGTGGTCGGGAAGTTTAAATGCCGCCTCGCATAAAAGTTTCGAAGCGCAAACCCTGCTAATTTTTATGAGCCATCTGGGAGAATCGAACTCCCGTCGACGGTTTACGAAACCGCTGCTCTTCCATTGAGCTAAGACGGCAACTCTCATCCTTGTCTTCCGAAATCCCGCCTAGTCGGACGAGGGAGGATTTCAACTGAGCTACACCGGCAGTTTTAATGATATAATTGTACCATAGTATGATTGCCTATTCCCGCCACCAAAACAATAAACAAAACCGATCGGTCTGGTTTGCCTTATTTATTTTAGCTGCAGTAATTATTCTTATTTTCACGGTCGGTATCAATCTTTTGCTTAATACTTCCCACTTTATCGCCCGCTTGGGACAAAAGGAGTCCGAACCCGTAAATAGAAACGACCGTCTTATTGCCGATATTGACATCGACAGTTTGCCGGTGGCTACCAACAGCTCCAGGATCATAATCGGCGGGTCGGTCATCAATTTCGAGCTGGTCGAATTCTATCTCAACGGTGATCTGGTCAAAGAGACACCTCTCCTGGTATCCGACAGCTTCAGTGAAGAAATCGGCGATCTGAACGGCGGAGAGAACGAAGTCTTTGTCATCGGCAAGACCAAAGATGCGACGGATGAAAAAAAGTCCAAAGTCTACACTGTCATCTACAAAAGCGATAAACCAAAACTTGAGATCTTGGAACCCGAAGATGGATCAAAAACCAACTCCCAAGAGATCAAGGTCGCCGGCACCACTGATAAAGAAACTTATATCCGTATCAACAATCTTCCCGTTGTGGTCGACGCTCAAGGCTTCTTCCAGACATTGGTAAAGCTTAAGGAGGGTGAAAATAAAATCGAGGTCAGCGCCCAAGACATTGCGGAAAATCTCGAAACTAAGATCCTCACCGTCACTTACGAAAAGGAGTAGCAAGAATCGTCACCAACAAAAACAAAACAAAAGGATGCAGCAGCACATTATCCCCCAAAGACAACAGGCTCAAAAACATTAGCGGATATCTTGCCGGCTGATGCAGCCTCGCCAATCCAACCAGCAATGAAATAAAAAATACCAGACCCGCTGTTCCGCTTGTCGCCAGGATGATCAGAAAACTCGAGTGAAAAGATGCTCCCGAGTGAGTCAACTCCGATCCGGCCTCTTCGATCAGATTCAACTTCACTTTGGCATAGCGCAAACGATTGTAGCCAATGCCAAAAATTGGATTTTTCTCCCAGATTTTTAAAGCATTCTGATAGTCGGCAACCCGTGACCGTATTGAAAAAGTACGCATCAGGTTTACCCCTTCACCAAAAGGCTTTGGCGACAGCAGTATCAAGGCGCCGAATAGGAATATAAATACAAGTATCGCTTTAAACCTTTTTTTCCTAACCGCAAAAAAACCAGCCGCAATGGTCAAACTCAAATACAAAATTCTTGAATAAGTCAGCACAATAAAAACCAAAAAAACAATCATTAACGCTTTTTTAATAAATTTATTTTTGCTGATCCCATCGCCTGTAAAAAAAAGCCTCATCAGGATTAGCCCGTAGACGGCGCCTGCAACCGAAGTATCAAAAAAAGTACCGAACATGCGGTACAGATGCGGATCCCAGCCAGCATAGATTAAATTCCTTAAATTGGGATAAAAAAGATACTGGACTGCCGAAAATAAAATAACTAAAATAATAAGTAAGCGCATTGAATTATCCAGTATTTTTCCGCTGGCAAAATTCCCGTCGATCCAACGCCTCAAAAATATCCCGTAAGTCCAGTATAATACAATCCTAACCAGGTATAAAAAACCTACGAAGTTCTCTATCGCTTTATATTGGCTGATCCCTATTAAAAAAGAGAGCGCCAGCCAGATAAAAAAAATATACGCTAGACGATATTCTTTGAATGAATCGGTCAGCGGTTTCAACCGGTATTTTCCCAATAAAACCATTAATCCCGATAAGACTAAAATCTCGTATAAATAAAGATTTATTTGCTGACCAAAAAAAGAAATCCTCCCGATCTGCCCAAGCGAAAATAGAAATATAGTTAAATACAGAAGCAGGTTCATATTTCATGTTTCATGTTATATAGATACAATTTGCTTCTCACCAAAAATGAATGAAAACTCATCATAAACGCGTAAGAGAAGCCGGCAGGGCCGTCCAGAAAACCCAATTTGATAAAATAAGTAAGTAAAAATTTTCCCGGTGGCAAAAAGATAATTTCAAAAATATTTGTCCTTTTTCCTTCTTCGAACAATTCTTTAGCTCTCACAGAACTGTAAAAATTTATTTCCTGTAGAAATTCCCTCACTGATTGGTGGGGGTAATGGTTAAGATAATTATTCAGACTTTTGACTTTTGACTTTTGACTTTTGACTTTATATTCCTCATGCACATTCCCCTCCCATTTTCCTGAATTTTTTTTAACCAGCCTTATCAGTCCTTTATCTCTTACCTTCACGGTCTCCCCCCACTTCAACTCCCTCCCCCAGAAAAAATCCCGCCGCCTGAGATAAAACGCATCTATTTTTGTCATCCCGCCTGTGGCGGGATCGTTGTCGATAAAATATTTTTTAATTTCTTTTTGTAATTCATAAGTCGCTTCCTCATCAGCGTCAATAAATAATACCCATTCATTACTTGCTTTCCCCATCGCAAAATTCCTCTGCCCGGCAAAATCCCCATTCAATTCCCTTTGGTAAATTTTAATATTTGTTTTATTACTTTTGACTTTGGATCTTTGATTTTTGATTTTCTCAACAGTTTTATCTTCTGAAAAATCATCAACTGCAATTACCTCATCACAGAAGTCCAAACTCTCCAAACACCTTACGATATTTTTCTCCTCATTTTTTGTCAGTATCACAGCCGTAATTCTCATATTTAGAGTATTATGCCAAGACGAATTCCAACCGCAGCGGTTGGAATTCGTCCTTAGCCGGCAATCTGCAAATATATTTGCTTCAATCTCTCGGCGGTATCTCCCGCGGCGAAATACTTTATTGCCCTATATCTCCCCATTTTACCAAGTTTCTCCCGCTCTGCTCTATTCTCAATCAGGCGTTTAATTGCAGACGCCAGGTCTCGCCCGCTGCCCTCTTTAACCAGAATACCGGCCCCGCCTATTACCTCTCCTATTGCGCCGCTATTATAAGCAACGATAGGCAATCCGCACGCCATCGCCTCGATCAATACCATCCCGTACTGCTCCTCCCAAGTTTTAGTCGTTTTTGCCGGAAGTACCAAAACATCCGCTTCCCGATAAACTCTGGGCATCTTAAAGTAATCTTTTTTTTCCAATGACACGTCATCGCTTAACCCGTCGTCTGCGATTCCTGTTCTAAGGTTATTTTCCAAACCGCCTTGGCCAATAATTCTAAGTTTTAGGTTTTGGGTTTTGGATTTGATTTTTGATCTTTGCATTTTTAGTCTTTTATAAGTTTCATACAAATCCGTCACTCCTTTTTCCTCCGCCAATCGCCCCACAAATAAAATCGTTAAGTCGTTTTTTTGTTTAAAGTTGATTGTTGAACGCTTAAATTTATTTATATCTACTCCCAACCTGACTAGCCTAATTTTGTCCGGCTTCACTCCCTCGGCCAATAATACTTGTTTAGCTTTTTCCGTATGGCAGATAAAAAGATCTGCCTGACCGATGCTAAAGTATTTGATCCGCTTCTTCTTCTCGACCGTTTCGTTATTAAAAGCTATTGTTTCCCAACTCGTAAAGATTAATTTTTTGATTAACTTCCTTTGCCTAAGTTTTGCCAGCTGATAACTGAAAAAGTAATATGGGTCAGCCGTATGAAAAATGTCAAATTTGTCTTTCAGCGAATTTAACCTATAAAGATAATGCATGTCTCCTATCAACCTGTTGGCGAGATATTTGACCGCAGAAGTAAAAATTGGAATGTCGGCCGGACTTGGCAGGCTTATAACCGGAAAAGGGAAATTTCCGTCTATAGGATTAAGCGATCCGATCGCGGTCAATCGAACTTGGCCTGAATCAAAAAGATAATTCTGCCCCTCGTAATTATTAAGATGTTTTCCCCTGACCAAAGCAACTTTTAGCATATCAGTACAACTCCCTAAGCTTTGAAAAATACTTATTCCAGCTGAATCTTTTTAAGACTTTATCCCTGTATGATACGCTTTTTTTACTCTCTGCCTGATCTGTCATCAGCTTGACAAAATCTGTTTTATTTTGCGCAACATTGACATAAGGAGTAAATTCAGGGATAATCGCGGTTTCCAATCCGACCACTTCACAGTTTTGAGATAAAGCCTCGAGTACCGGAAAATTAAAACTCTCATAGAAAGACGCAGTCAGGTAGGCAGTCGCTTGCGAATATAATTTTTTTAGAACCAGTCGCGTAATTCCGCTTAAGACAAAAACGCCTGATTTTTTATCCTCATATTTTTCTAAGTTGCCCGCCAAGTAAAGTTTATAGTTGGTAAATTTGTTATTTAGCTTAAATCGCTTAAAAGCAGAGATGATAAACTCAATATTTTTTATCTGGTTATTCATCCCCGCGAACAAGAAATATTTATCACTTTTTACTTGTTTATTCTTAAGAACTGAATTGTTATCTGCCATATCATATGGCACTCCGAAATTAATCACCTTGATATTTTTAAAAGTTGGATAAAGTCTGCTCAACTCTTTTTTTACCCTAAGAGACGCTACGATTATCGTTGCCGATTTTTTGACCATATTATTAAGCTCGTCCATCAGTGCGTGATACGAATCTGCGTAATATTGCGGGAAGTAATAAAAAGACAGGCCGTGTGAAAATGCTATTACTTTGCTTTTGGTCGCCAGCGGTATCGCCTGATTCAATGCCAGAAATATATTTTTGGGCGATCGCAACTCCTCCAGACTGACTCTGGTTGAAAGCCATAAGGTAGTCGGACGCAAATACCTAAAATGCATCTTGCTGTCGGTCTTCAACCAATTTGGCTTGGGGCAGAACGAGTACACAGTGTATTCGTCTTTACTATTATTTATTCGGGTTGTCTCAATCAGATTTCTTGTAAAGATATAGTTGCCGAAGCGAAGATAGCCCTTGGTGCAAAGTGCGCCTCCGTCAAGCGATATTTTCATAAAATGATACTGCTGTAATTCCGGACTGCTTGCATTTCGAATCCCGATTTAATCGAGAGAAGCCGTATCCGGAATCGTTGTTGTGGATTAAATTATAAATTACTCTTCTTCCACGAATTTAAAAATACAGAACCCAATAATATTAAATTAACCATCTCCGAGACTACCGTAATATATGCCGAGGCAATATAAGAAAATTTAGGGATAAAATATAGGTTGAGCAGGAAATTTATACCGGTCTGAAGCATAAAAATCACCAGTACCAGATAAGCTTTTTGCATGACGTAAAGCGAGTTGATAAGAACCGAACTAACAAGTATCAGTGGGAAAGCAAAAATCACTATCTTCAATACTCTTATGGCCGTGAGATATCCGCCCTTAAGTACGAAAGGCAAAAATACCGGTGACAAAAAGTAGACGGATAAAAGTATGGTTATGCCAACGGTCAAAAGCGCGATCAGGTCTTTTCCAACCAGCTCTAAAAACTTTGACCTGCTGTTTTTGATTATTCTGGCAAAGATCGGGATTCTGGTGATATTATAGCTTGCCGCAACAAACATCAAGGCCTCGAAAAATTTAAATCCCGACGAGTATATCCCAACCTCCGCTTCGCTTTTGAGAATCTTTAAAAGATACAAATCAAGGCGAAAGTATATCCCCGCAAAAAATCCGATAAGCACATACAGATAAGATTTCCTCAACAGTTTTTTCCAGGCGGCAAAATCAAGTTTGAATTTGAGGGGGGTAAAATCTTTTCTGATCAGCAAATAATTGATTAAGGAATAAAGACTGTAAAATAAAAAAACCGCCAGAAAAATTACAGCCAGAGATCTAAAAAAAATCATCAGAACAATCAGGCTACATATTAGAACGAGGTTGAATAATATTGATACCATGGCCGAGTTATACAGTTTACCCCGCAGGGCATTAAGTATGAGATAGCTGCCCGACCACATATTGGAAAAAATTATAAATGAAGTAAGAGCTAAGTAATTTATGATCTTAGGGTTATCTTTGAAAAGCGCTAGGCCGCTTGCGATTGTCAGGACAAAGGCGATAAGCGACACAAATAGTCTTAAATTATGCATCGTTAGGAATTTTTGTTTTTTTTCGGTCGGCAGATCGATCAGGCCATATGAAGTTGTCCCCAGATCGACAAAAGGCGAAAAAATCGCAGCCTGCGTCCAGACTAAAGTATAGGTTCCATAATCCTCCGGGCTCAAATAACGGATGAGAAATACAAACAAAATAAAATTGAGCGTTTTATTTATTAAAGAAGAGATATTTAAACTGCCGAAATTGAGAATAAATTTGTATTTTTTGTCATTCCGGCTTGCCCGCCCCTCGTAGCTCTTTAAGAATCGTGGAGTCCAGAATCGCTGTTTTTCCAATAAATGCTTCGGGCTTCTCAGCAATTCATACGCCCGCTGCCGGAAATTTGCATATTTTCGGAAAAACTTCCATCTTGCCGTATTCAATAATTTCTCCTTTTCCGGATTGGAGGAAAACCATTCAAAATGATCATAAACTTTGCCGCTGTCAACTCCGGTCCGGAATCCCGACTTTCTTGCCCTAAGACAAAAATCCACATCTTCGTAATACATAAAATATTCCTCGTCGAAAAGACCGACCTTATCTGTGACTTTTTTTTTGATTATCAGCAGTGATCCGGAAATCCAGTCCGTTTTGACGAATCTTTTGCTGGGTCTCTCGTCAATCAATCCCCCCGTCAGCCTCCAGGGATCAAGACTGCCGCCATAATATATCTTCCCCCGCTGCCTCATCGCCAATCCCCAGATATCAAAATGCTTACCTCCGGCCAGGAGATCTTTAGATTTCAATTTTTTGAAAGAGATATCTGGATTTATTACAATCAGCAATTCGCAATTATCAATTTTTGCCTGTTCTATCGCACTATTTGCCCCTCCTGCGTATCCTTTGTTCTCCTTTGAATTATCAATAAAATAAATCTGAAAGTCTGTAAAGCCGAGTTTGATTATCTCGTTTTCGATGCGGTTTATTTCTGTGAGTGGAGTTTTGTATAAAACAACAATAAAACCGACTTTTAATTTTGATTTGTAATTTTTCACTCTTAATTTTTAATTTTTAATTTTTTTGGTTCATAAAAAGTCAATAGAAAGTAAGTAAGGTATTCCATATAAGCAAATCCTATATCCAGTGGAATGCGGATCAATCCGTCCCTATACCCTTTATCCTTAACAAATCTTGCGAGGAACATGTGCGGGGGATAAAGCAGGATTTTCTTCAATCCGCCTTTTTCACCCTTTCTGCTTTTCTGCTTGAACTCGCGTATCGCATAATCGGTAAACTTGCCGAACATCTGTCTCAAAGAGCGGTAAGAGTAATGATAGATTTTCCCGCCAAGCCTTCCGGCGCTCCCTCTTTTTAACTCAAATCGCTCGTGCAGCAAAACAGGATCTATCTTAACCGCATCTTTCTTAAAAAGCCTCAACATTTTGTAATTTTCACCTCCGTAATTAAGGGTCCTCCCTAAAAAATGATTTTGAAATGGAATATAATATCCCGTCATCCCTTTTACCCTTCCTTGATAAGTATGAGATTTAAGGGTGGGTCTGCCGCGAAATAATGAAATAATATCTCTTTTTAATTTGTAACTCACTATCTCATCCGCATCCAAATTCAAAACCCAATCGCCTTTTACTTTATGCAAACCATAAGCTTTTTGTCCACCCAGATTTTCGCTTCGCCGCGGATAAATCTTTGCCCCGTATTTTCCGGCTATCTCCCCGGTCCTATCAGTTGAGTAATTATCCACAATCACAATCTCATCTACCATACCCTCCACCGATCGCAGGCTCTTTGCCAACAACTCGTCAGAATTTTTTGTAATCATCAAAAGCGATAATTCAATCTTTCTTTTTGTCATCGCGCCTATGGCGGAATTGTTGTTAATAAAATTTCTTTTTGACTTCATGATCTGAATATTATACTCTTAATTAAATCCGGATCTTAAATTAACCCTGTCATGAATCTGAAAAACTTCGCTCTTCACAGAGCCCGTCTATCTTTAACTATTTTTACTCTCATTGCGGTTTCGGGCTATCTATTAAGCTATGGACTTTACTATAATCTCACCCGGGAAAAACAAAAGCTCACCACCCAAATCGAAGCCGAAACTAGGAAACGCACTTCCACCCAAAAAAAACTAAGCAGATCCGCCCTGGAATTGGAAAAACTAAAGCAGGAGGATCAGTACCTGATCAATAGAAAACTTGAGCAGGATATCGGAGCTATCGAAACGACCTACGGCTTGGCTGTCGATGTTTACGAAAAGCTGCTGGATCTGAAAGAGGTCAGCAAAAAGACGGAAGAATTTGACGGCGCATATGCTCGGATCCTGACAATGCTGTCGGAACGCAACTATGCCTCAGCCGAAGCAGAACTTAAAGATTTTTCCGCCAGGGTTGTTGTCGAGAAAAATAAAGTTCTTGCCTCTTTTGTCATCCCGGCCAATGCTCCCCAAAGCAATACGCCGCCATCTTCAGGTTACTCAAGACAGGTTGTCACAACTGACCTTGGTGAATTTTTGGTCTCGATTGTCACAGCCGATCTCAACTCTGCTCGAGTGATAGTCGACACCGCCTCAGACGGGGATTGTTCGGATAATTGTCCGGTCCTGCCCTTAGCTGCTTATGTGTCACGCAACGGCGCTTTTGCCGGAATAAACGGCAGCTACTTCTGTCCCGCCTCATACCCCAGCTGTGCCGGTAAAGCCAATAGCTTCGATACCTTGCTTATGAATAAAAACAAGATTTATTTTAATTCATCCAACAATGTCTACAGCAATGTGCCTGCGGTAATTTTCCAGGGCAATTCCGCCCGCTTCGTCGGAGCGTCATCCGAGTGGGGACGCGACACCGGAGTCGATGCCGTGCTTGCCAATCGACCCTTGCTGGTTGCAGGAGGACAAAGCGTATTTGGCGGTTCAGATCAGGCCAAGGAGGGTGCCAAAGGCGGCAGGAGTTTTGTCGGAGCCAGCGGTTCAACCGTGTACATCGGAGTCGTCCATAATGCTACGGTCGGCGAATCGGCCAAAGTTCTCTCAACTATGGGAATTCAATATGCTCTCAATCTTGACGACGGAGGATCTACAGCCCTCTGGACAGCCGGAGGCTATAAATCCGGTCCCGGCCGCGCCCTTCCCAATGTTTTATTATTCGTCCCTAAATAATTTTTTTTGTTGCACTTCGGGTGTATTTGTATCTGCGAAATCGTTTTAATTTCCCAACCTATCACAATTTAATAATAACCATTGATGAATTGAATTCTTAGCTTTATTATTATATAATCGACAAATTTCATGAAACTAGCAGAAGCTATTAATAATTTACCTGAGAAGGAAGATCTTAAATTTCTCGGAACATTAATGCCTCCCATGATATACATTTGGAATGTCGATGGATTTGGTAATCCGTTTCATAATAAAGTTGCTATAAAACTTGATTTATTAGTAGATGAAAACACATTAAAAATAGGGGTTTTTGCAGGAATTTTATTTATACAAAAGCGTGATTTAAAATTAATCGGTGGTTCACTTTCTTTTCCTAAAGCTATGCCTAATGAAACACAGTTTGATACGATGATAAACGGTGAAATTACTATTTTATAGATTAAAAAAAATTACTTTTTTATTTTAGTTCTTTTCTTCCTAACTCCATAGAAAAATATTGCCAAAACTATATGGCGATCGCCATACTCTTAATACAATGTTTTCACAATCATATATATAGAATATATTAAGCTGTTGTAAGAGTCTAACTCTCTTATATTGTGGATTATAATCCACAGACAAATCCTTGCCGAATGTAGATAATTTGTCATGCCAACCTGCGAAATCTGCGGTTCAAACCAGACCGAATTCTTCCACAAGATCGAAAATTATTCTTACTACCAATGCCATAACTGCACTGCTCTTTTTTTACATCCCCGGCCGCCCTTACAGATTTTAACCAAATACTACCGATCCGATTTCGAATATACGGCCGGCGAGGCGAACGAAGAGCAAAATCGTCTGCGGGCCGGAAAAATTCTGGCAAAGCTTAAGGAATTTAATTCTCGGGGTAGGAAACTGCTCGATATAGGTTCAGGCTTTGGCTACTTTTTGGACGAAGCAAATAATTTGAATTTTCGGGTGAGCGGCGTTGAACCAGCCAAAAAAATATATAAAACGGCAATTAATCTCCGGTTAAAAACCAAAGTGAAAAACTTAAGTTTCGAAAAATATTATGAACGATACAAATCACAAACTTTTGATTTTATCACTTTGACTCATCTCATCGAGCATATTCCGTATCCTCATGATTTTATAACCAAAGTCTTGGATTTGCTAAATCCCGGTGGAATTTTGTATATTGAAACACCTAATCTGAATAGCCGCTTGTTCAAAGCAGAAAAAACCAACTACACTTTTTTGACTCCTCCCGACCACATCTGGTTATTTTCCCTTGCCTCCCTTAAATTTCTCTTTAAAAAAATCAAGCGGGTTGAAATTCTTAGAGCTTCATCTTATAGTCAACCTGAGCATCTGATGGGAATATTGAAAACAAAACTTAAAAATACCGGTCACGGGTCTAAAAATAACTCAAACCGCCCTTCAACCCCCTCCTTACCAATGAGCGGGTACAGGAGAGGCTTTCAAAATGTCAAATATCTTTTCTTTGACAAACTGCTTGCTCCTCTTTTTACCCCTTGGCTAAATATCGGTGGATATGGCAGTATTCTAGAGCTTTATATTAGGAAAAGTTAGCTCTTTTGTAGCATATAATCCATTGACCTTTTTTTAACTTCCCGTTACAAGTTCAGTGATGCTCAAAAAATTAATCCTGCTTTTGCTTTTTATATCTGCTTTATTCCTTGTCCGACCAAGCCATGCTTTCGCGCCTTTTCTGAATTCCCCTCAGAATCCGCTACCCTTCAGCAACTCCCTTCCTAATTGGACCGAAATCGGCCAATATCAACCGACAGTCATCTATGAAAATGGTGTCTTTAGGATGTGGTACGCGAGCTATTCCGGTTCGGCTTTTAAGCTGGTCTCTGCAACTTCAAACGACGGTATCAGCTGGACAAGACAAAGCCTCTTGGATCTTTATCCCGGATTTGATAATCATGACCCCTTTGTATTGAAAACTTCAGGCGGTTATTCCATGTACTTTGTCGCTTCAACCAACGTTGGTTCACAAAACTTCAAGATCTACAAAATTGACTCGGCTGACGGTGTCGGCTTTGATATAAATTCAAGACAGCTGGTCTTGCAACCGACTGGTCCTCTGGAACAAAACATTCTCTCTGCTCCCTTTGTCATCACGGAGAATAATACTTACTTTCTTTTTTATCTCTGCAACGGCAGTCAGGGATTTAGAATCTGCATGGCAACTTCCAACGACGGCATAAGTTGGGAAAGATGCGCCAATAACCCGGTGATCGGTCAATCCAGCAATGATCCTGCTCTTTTGATCAAAGACGGAAAAAAATATCTCTATTTTCAGTCCTCAACCGGAATAAGTCAGGCAGAATCCAGCGAAAATTTGGCCTGTGGTATGACCTGGTCCAATTTTCAAACGGTTGGAGCCTATCCTAATGTCGGTCCCTCGATTATCGACAGGGAAGGATTGCTCTATCTCTATTATTCAGGCTCGACTCCCGGCGGATGGCGGATTTTTTTAGCAACTTCGGATAATCAAATCTCACCGACTCCTACGCCTATTTCATTGCCTACACCGACACCCACACCGACAAAAAATAAAATAATAATCATTCCCGGTCTGCTTGCTTCCTGGAACAAAGAGGCGATGCTCCACAATCAACAAGTAGGCGTAAACGACTGGAATCTGCTCCCCTTTGTTAAGGAATACGACGGGATTATCAGATCATTGGAAAATTTAAATTATGCGGAAAAGGATGACTTTTATATTTTTGCCTACGACTGGAGAAAGGATCTTATTCAAATAACCGACAGCCTGCAGCTTTACCTGTCTGAAAATAACTTGAACGGGTCTGAATTGGATATGGTCGGTCACTCTTTGGGCGGACTGATTGCCAGAATCTATCGGCAAAGATTCCCGCCCGACAATATAAATAAAATTATTACTTCCGGCTCACCGCATCAAGGTGCGGCATATGTCTACAAACTGGTTGAAGCGGGTGATTTAGACAGAGACAATACCCTTGCCTGGCTGATGCAAAAACTTCTCCTGATGATAAATAAGAACAAATCAATGTCAGATAAAAAGACGATAAATTCAGTCTTTCCTATAACAAAAGACCTCTTGCCGATTTACAATTTTTTATTCGACAACCTGGGTAATGAAGTCAATATCCAAGATATGCAAATAAAAAATAATACGCTCCTGAATTTTTCAACTACCTTTCCCCAAATTTTTCCCCAACTGGCGACGATTGCCGGAGACAAAAGCAATAAAACTCTTTTTGGTTTCAAGGTACGCAAAAGAACTATCCTTGACCATCTTTTTAACAACTACCCCGACGGCAGACCCGTTAAAAAATTATATAATCTGGGCGATTCTACGGTACTTAAAACCAGCGCGCTTTCCGGTAATAATCAAGTCTCCTTTCCTTTTGATCACAGCGAAATTATCTATAAAACACCAGCGATCGGCGCGATTCTTTCTGAGCTCAATATTGCTTATTCTCCAAATCAGATAGTCGAAGGCGGCCCAACTAAAATCACGCCGTCTATGATTTTTGCCATTCTTTCGCCGGCGACGATTCTGGTTGAATTTCAGGGTCAGGTTTATGAAGAAACTGATGGTCTTGTATTTATTGAAAATGCCAAAAAGGGCAACTACCGGCTAAAAGTAAAAGGCAGACGTCCCGGCGGAAGGTATACCGTAATTGTCGGGCAGGTTGGATACAAGCAGGATAAGTGGTTTAAAATCTACGGCGATATTAACAAATTCCTGCCGCTGTTGCAAATCGAGACTTTCACCATCTCCTTCGACCCTGATAATCTGAAAACTTATCCGGTGGATTACGGAAATATTCATTCGCTGATCAGGCTTTTGCTGCATAAACTCAAATATCTAAAAGAAGACTGCAGCGTTGAGCCGCATATATCTTCTTCAATCGATCTTATCAAAGGCAGATTTGAAAATAATCTCGATAATTTTAGTAACTTAACCAGATTTTCTTTGTTTAAAGATCACGCGGATTTTATTAATTTATTCACCGGTTCATCCCGTACTTGCCGCTACGATACATTTGAGACTCTTGATTTATTAGAGTCTCTTTATGAAAATCTCTCCCTCTTTCAAAAATATTCTCCCCATAAATCCGTCTTGCAAAAAAAATTAAGTTCATTAGACAGGTCTTTTAACGCCGGTGCAGTTTATCTGCTTGATCTAAAAAATAAAGGAGTGGACATTGAAGAAAAAGCCCTCATACTACTCCAGATGCAGGAAAAACTGGAGAAAGCGAGAGAGGCTCTTGACGAATCCGGCCTCCCACTCGCCGAAATCACCCTCCTCTCCGCCGAAAAGCTAAATAATTTAATTAAACAAACAAAATACTAACAAGAGTTTCACACTGTCATTCTGACCCTTGAGCGAAGCCGAAGGGGGAAGAATCTCTCAATTCAATTGAGAGACTGGCATTCCTGCCTTGCCGGTAGGCGGGCGTGGTATCCTTCGCTAATCACTCAGGATGATAATGTATACCGTTGGTAGAATTCATCCCGTCTATAACGGTGGGGAGCGCTAGAAAGTATATATAGTTAGCGCAAAACAAAATGTCGTATTTGTCATCCTGAACTTGGTTTGGGATCTGATTGATAAGATGCTGAAACCGCGTCAGACGCGGTGAAATAAATTCAGCATGACACAAAAATACCATCTGACATTTCGTTTTGCGATCGCTATAGTATCCGTCAGCAGAGCTGAGCGAGGAATTAAACCCAATATAAATGAAAGGATTAAAAAACTCAATGTCTATAAAACTAGCAAAACCAAAATCCAATCGATTAAACGATTGGACTTGCAACTACTATGGTTCACTTATCGAAATATTATTTAGATAAAGAAAAATTAAGAAGGCTTTATCAACTTTTTTTTGAGTTAATTTCAAGATCCGCAAATAAAGATAATTTTCTCTTGATAACCTGCGACTTCATCTCTCCCCCAGAGCAGATTAACTTCCAACTTTATTTCTTATCTAATCCTGTGAAGAAAGACATTATTTAACTAAAATTGGATATTTTCCTTACTTCTGTGAAGATGTATTTTCTTGTATTGACAGCCCAAATATAATTAATCATGTATTATAATATATCATGCCTTTATCCGAAGCAGATTGTTTTAACTATCCTGAAATTTCAGGTCTGAAATTGTTTTTAGATACGTCCAGACCCATGACCTTGACACCAGCATGGGACAGATCATCAGGTCGTCCTGCTAAAAATGTAGCCGTTCAAAACTTAAGTGGAGAAGATTACTTACCAAGTCTGAGCCCGATAACCTGCAACATGAAAATTTGGAGACATCGTCATGGTGAGCAAAATTCAGATCCATCCTCAGCCACTGACATTCATATTTATCTGGGAGGGGCGCATATTGATAAATCTTTAATTAGCTTAGTCGAACGCGCAACCCGTACGACATTTGTAGAAGGATGGAAATCGCTCAATCCTCTATCCCCACCTGAACTCCCTAACATTTACTTTTTAGGGTCTGGTTTATATATTAATCCATTCTTATTGTCTAATCCTGAGGGATATTTTATACATCCCGATGCTTTTACCGATACAAACGCAGTTCCGGATGGTATATGGCGAGGCACTTGGCCAAATATATATAGATTGTCTTCAAATAAGAACAGTGATTTTTTTGAAGTAGTTATTGGTAAATATATATCTCCTAATATAGTAAACCAGCTAACTAATATTATCTATGGGGTTAAACTTCACACTTTAGATTTTGCCAAACTGTATGAAACTTTACAACAATTAGCAAACCAACAAAAACTAGATCCGGCTTCAGTTCTCAACTATATCTTTCCCTATCTTAAAGCAGAAATGATCTGATTCTAACTCTTCAACTCGCCTATCGGAACTTTTTGTGAGTCTGGATGGATTTGAACCATCGACCTTTCAGATGTGAACCAAACGCTCTACCGCTGAGCTACGAACTCTTAATTAATTGAAAGTGGGTAATTAATTCACTTCTGATATCCTCCGACTCTCCCGCCTTTGGCGGGCTCGCTCGAATGAACGTGGGAATTATATCCCAAGTTTACTCAAACAGAGACTTTATAGTCTATTCCGTCAAAAAACGAAGTCATTCCGTAATTATTCTTTTTCATTTTTGCAATCTACGCTTAAAGAGGTAATTACTACTCCGTAAACTGAAAACGCAATCTACGTTCAATCCAAAATCCTTAATTTTATTAAAAATAATATATAATATGACTTGTTAAAACAATCCAAATCGTATGCCAGCAACACTTGAAGCGGGAATAAATCGAGAACTAAAATGGGCAAATTATCGAAAACTTGTTTCGGTTGGTCCTAGACTGATACAATCTGCGGACTTAAATTACCCGGATCACATTCAAGTAGGTCAAATTACGCTTACAAACGGTCGAATAATTTATCCTACGCTTAATATTTGGTTACAGGCGACCCCGCTGACTTCAATATTGGATTTGACTGATGATGGCTTAATGATTGCCGGATACGAATTACTTGGGCCTTTTGATCACTCAAATATGGGATTATTTAATTTTTCCATTACTACTTATGTTGGTGAAGGAAGCGGTATCGGTAGCGCTATGTTTGAATTAGGTCAAATTATGATAGCTAGGTATATTTCCCTTTCCGGTACTAAAACCAAATTTGACAGAGTCTTTGTCTACGGCGAAGATACGTCTCATCGCAGTAGTAATCCTCATAAAAAAATAGAGTGGACAAGTCAATTAATGGATGAGCATGGTTATACGGATAATAAACCATTAAAACGATTCCTTAGCCTGGATTATAAAACCAGAAGAATAATGATAAAAGAGGTTTGATAAAAAAATTGTGGGTAACCCAAATAGTTTTTCCCCAATATTTGGTGGATCTGAGAGGATTTGAACCTCTGACTTCTGCAATGTGAATGCAGCGCTCTGCCTCTGAGCTACAGATCCTGATTTTATTATATCATCGCAAGATAACTCTTGTTTTTGAATTTCATCTTTATTACAATGATCTCTTATGGGCATTGTCAAAGGAATCATCGATTTCGTCATGGATATCCTGGAGACTATAGTCTTTATCGGTTCGCTTTTTATCGTCACTTATCTTTTTTTGGTAGGACCAAATCAAGTAAGAGGAGCTTCCATGGAGCCTACTTTCTACTCCGGTGAGTACATATTGACCAGCAAGATCACCTATAAATTTCGCAATCCCCACCGCGGCGATGTAATTGTATTCCAATCGCCAAAAAATCCTGATATAGACTACATCAAAAGAATCATCGGTCTACCCGGAGATTCGGTCGAAGTAAGAGAAGGCGAACTCTACGTCAACGGTCAACTATTGCTTGAAAATTACATCAGTGAAAAAACCAACCTTTGGGAGGGAGGTTACCTGCAGGAAAACATTCCCATTACCGTACCGGTTAATATGTTATTTGTTATGGGTGACAATCGTCCCAGATCATCAGATTCCCGTGAGTTTGGCCCGATACCTATTCAAGATATTGTAGGCGAAGTCTTCTATCGCTACTTTCCCACCGATAAAATCGGCGTAATCAAGAATCCTCTACTCCAATCCTTACAATCGCTCCTATTTCCACGACTCAAAAAGTCTCAAGAATCCGCGCAGACGCTTGCTGGTATATTCTAGATTGCCTTTGAACTCCACGACCACCTTGCTTTTAATTCTGGTTTGAATGATGTTTAGATCTATATTTTTTTTCAGATTTTTGATTCTGGAAATAAAGCCGGCTTTTTCCTCCGGCGTCAGATAATCGCCTTGGGTTTTTATTCCGTAAAGTATGTCTCTCACGAGCTCTTCTGTCTTTTTTACCGATAGAGATTCAATCAATACCCGCTCATACGCTTTTAAAATCTTGTCTTCGTCTTTTAAGCGGGAAATAATAAACAGGTGGCTCAAGGAAATATTTTTTGCATAATATCCGTCGATCACCGCTTCGGGTATACGTCTTAAGCGAAGCAGATGGCAGATATAAGACGATTTTACTCCCAGCCTGCCGGCTATCTCTTTTAGTTTTATATTGTCATAACTTACTAAACGCTCTAGTAACTTTACTTTTTTGACGATGTCGGTTTCGCCTTTTATCTCATCCGCCAATCGGTCAACTTCAGGCAACGCAGACATACTTTTCACCTTTTTTCTGCCCGAATTTCACGATGCCTTTTTTCAAAGCAGTAATAGTAAAATCGCGCCCCAATAAAGTACCGGGACCGGCGTTAACTCTAGTGCCTCTTTGGCGGATTATGACGTATCCGGGTTTTACCTCCTGCCCGCCGTAGACCTTGACGCCCAGTCTTCTACCCTTTGAGTCTCTATTACCGGATACTGCCTTCTGTGCTTTAGTGTGAGCCATTTAAAAATTTACAATTTTTAACTCGAGACGAATCTGCTAATGAATACGAATGTGACGAATATACTAATTCGGCTTATAAGGTCTGTATCAGCATATTCGTGTCATCTGCATAAAGACTTATGGCATTCGCATTATATTTTTGTGATCTTTATTTTCGTTAGTCTTGCCCGGAATCCTTTCACCTTCCTATACCTGACCTTCGCCTTGAATCTGGCTACTCTTAACTTGTCTCCCTTCAATTGCTCAAGAATTTCGGCCTTTATTTTTTCTTTTAATAGTGGAGTTCCTAATTTGAGATTTATCTTCTCCTCGTCAAATTCCGCCAACTTGTCCAACTCGACGGTTTTTTTGCCGTTTGACTCGATCTTCTCCACTATTATCTCGTCGTTCTCCTTAACCAGATATTGTTTACCGCCTGTTTTGATAACCGCCAGTTTCGCCATCCGTTTATTATAACACCATCAGGGTAAAAGTGCCATGCTTACCATAGTGGCAACCAGCGATGATCCGCCGAATGAGATAAAAGGCAGGGCAATACCGGTAATCGGGAATAAACCGACATTCATACCGATATTTACAAAAATCTGAAAGATGAAATAAGACATAAATCCGATTGAATAGAGAAACTTCTTCTTCATATCGGCTTCTCGCGAATAATAAAAATATAATAACCGCCTAATAAGCAAATAAACTACAAAAATATATAATCCTATTACCACCAATCCTCCCAAAAAGCCAAACTGCTCAACCAGTGAAGAATAAGCAAAATCCGTATGGTTCTCCGGCAGAAAATATAATCTCGATTGAGTTCCCAAACCAAGCCCTCTTCCGAGCAGCTTCCCGGAGCCTACCGTTATAATCGCCTGCGTCATATTATAGGCGGTCCCCCGCTGATCAAGCTTAGGATTAAAAAAACTCAATATCCTGTCTCTCTGATAGACTTTCATCAAATTCCAGAAGACGGGGAAGATGATTAGCAAAGCTAAGCTAATGTAGAATAAATATTTCTTGGGCAGACCTGAAAACATAATCAGAATTAAAAATACGAATAAATAAACTCCGGCATTGCCTAGATCCGGCTGTTTAAATACCAGTAAAAAAGGAAGAAGAAAAAACCCCAGGCTTTTTAAAAAAGTCTTGAGTGATAATTCAAGACGATAATCGCGAATTAGATAGTTTGCCAAAAAAAGGATAAAAAAGGGCTTGAAGATCTCCGACGCCTGAAAGTTAAAAAAATAAAAGTCTATCCATCTTTTCGAACCCCTGATTTCTTTTCCTATAAAAAATGTAAGTATTAAAAAGCCTATGGACAGCCAGTAAAAAAATACGGAATTTGCAGTAATAAAATTGCGTCCTATTTTCTTAACTAAAAAAAATGCGGCAAAACATGCCACGATGAAATAAAATTGCTTAACGGCCAGCGCCTGATCGATGCCAAAAAGGTTAAAAAATCCCAGCAGGTTTAAAAAAAATACCGGCAGTATAATCTTCGTCATTTTCGCTTATGTAGAGACGTGATTAATCACGCCTCGACAGTTGTTTTTTCTGCAAATGCGATCTTCTTTGCCAATAGTTTTTTGCTCAAAAGATCTTTATCTGGTAAAAATTTATTGGGAACGGTAAGGCTGATTTGATCTCCGGGATTTAATCCCAGTTTCTTTCTTTGAATTTGAATTTGGCGAATTAATTCACGCAATTCACCCTCATGTTTTAAGTCCTCCTCGCGTACTTTAACTTCATCTTTCGGATACTCGGTTTTCCGATTTACGGTAATGTTTTTGACATTCAGTTCTGCCAGAACTAACTCCCATATCATATCGCCAAGGTGGGAAAATTCTCCTTCCGCCTCAACCTCTAATTTTGCCAATGGTATTCTTACTTTTACTTTTATTTCTTTCCTTTTAGCATGCCCCGCCTCAACCGCGTTTCTTGCCAGCAGCATTTGCTGTTCAACCGGTTTGCTTATATCTGATTTACTGATTTCCGGCCAACTCTCAAGATGCACCGACTCCCTGCCTGTCAAATTTGTATAGATTTCTTCGCTGATAAACGGCATAAAAGGAGAAAGTGTAATTGAAAGATTTACCAATATATAATGTAAAGTCTGATAGAAGTTTTGTTTGTCGATGTTGTCGTCAGAATTTACCCAGACTCTATCGCGGCTTCGTCTTATATACCAAGTTGATAGATCGTTGACAAATTTTTCGATCTCCAAAGCTGCATCTTTTGCGTTGTACTCTCTCAAGCTCTTCTCAACAAACAATACTAAATACCCGAATCTACTCAAAATCCATTTGTCAAGAACGTTTTCCGAACCCTCGGGGTTCCCGGAACCCTGAGGGTTCTTAGGCACGAATTTATCCAAATTAGCATATTCGATAAAAAATTTATAGACATTCCAAAGCATGAGATAAAATCTTCTTACTACTTCCTTCACCTTGTGTTCTCCAAATAAAATATTGTCTGCAGGATTGTGAGAACCACAGACCCAGCGAATTATATCTGCTCCGAATTTATCTGCTCCCTCTACGAATTCAATTGCATTTCCGGCGCTTTTGTGAAAAGCCTTCCCCTTTTCATCAAGCATCGTTCCAAATCCTAAGACCGTCTTAAATTGCGTTGTATTTTCAAGTACTGCAGACTCCGCGATCAAAGCATAAAACCAGTTCTTAAACTGCCCCGGAAAAGACTCGGTGATAAAATCAGCCGGAAACCAATTGCTCCACTTTTTTTTGTCCTGGAGATAGAGCGGTTCTCCCCGGTTATCCTCGCTAACGGTCGAATAACCAACAATTCCCGCATCAAGCCAGGGATTACCTACGTCCTCTATTCTTTTTACGTTGCTGCCGCACTGCTTGCACTCGATCTCAACCTCGTCAATAAAAGGTTTATGCGGGCTACGGCCTTCAAATTCCTTCCAACCTTTTACCGCTCTGTTTTTTAATTCCAGTTTGGATCCGATAACTTCAAAACAACCGCAGTTTTTACATTCATAAATCGGCAAAGCCAGTCCCCAATAGCGGTTCTTTTTACTTATCAGCCAGTCGTGCATATTCCTAAGCCAGTCAAGCTCCCGATCCAGCCCAAATTCCGGCAGCCACTTTATCTTTTTGGCAACATTTATCATTCTTTGCCTTAAAGTTAAGCTTTGAGCTTTAAGTTTTGAGTTTTGAGTTCGCAATGGACGAACGTCCATTGCGACGTACCACTCATCCTCCACTTTCCAGACCAATTCTTTTTTGCAACGCCAACAGGCAGGATACCTGTGCTTGTAATTATGAATGTCGTATACCCAATGTTCTCCTTTTTTATCTTTCTCCAAGAGATAATCTAAAATTACTCTTGGATTTTTTTTAGCGTTTTTACCTGTCAAAAAACCAAGTCCCGCCAGATAATCGGCATTGTCGGCGATAACGGGTATCATCGGAAGACCAAGCTTTTTTCCTAATTTAAAATCTTCCGTACCTGCGGATACTGCAGTGTGCACCATCCCCGTGCCTTCTGTGACGTTGATGGGAAGAATGTTCTGGTCGGTGGCTACCACGGTATGGAAGCTTTCTGATTCTTCCGCCGCTTGTTTTACTGCGGGCAAATCGTCAAAAGGTCCTTCATACTTCAAACCTGCCAACTCCTTGCCTTTTACTACCTTAATCACTTTTTGATCTTTCAATTTTAGCGCCCGCATGACCGCTTCCTTAGCAACCCAGAGCGGTCCTTTATCCGTTTCGACCAAAGCATAGTCTATCTTTTTATCAACGGCTACCGCTATATTGGCCGGCAATGTCCAGGGAGTAGTAGTCCAAACAAGCAGATAAGATTTTTGGAAAGTTTTATTTGAAAATTGAGGATTGTTTGGAAGTTGGTACTTGGAAACAGGAAGTTTAAAATATATGGATTCATGTACAACTTCCTTATAATCCTCGGTCAGCATCTCGTGCTGTGAGATGGCTGTCTCGCAACGCGGACACCATGGCACTGACTCTCGCCCCTTATATATCCAACCGTTCTCATGACATACCCGCAAAAAATGCCAGATCATGTAATTGTTTGCCTCGCTCATCGTGTAATAAGAGTTGTCCCAATCGGCAAAATAACCAAGACGCTTCGACTGCTCTGTCTGAATTTTTGCATATTTATGGACTCTTTGTTTACAAAGCTCGACAAACTTGGCGATTGATTTTTTCTTATCTCCTGCAACCAAATTTTCAATCTCCTTTTTTCCCTTAAGCCCCAACTCTTTTTCTACTTCTACTTCGACCCAAAGTCCTTGACAATCAAAGCCGTTCTGAAAGCGCTGGTTGTAACCCAATAAATTATAGAATCTCGGCCAAAGATCCTTGTAAGTTCTACCCCAGGCGTGATGCACGCCCATGGGATTATTGGCGGTAATCGGCCCGTCCAAAAAAGAAAAATACTTTTTCGACTTGCTGTTTTTTTTAAGATACTTTGCCACTATCCCCTTTTCGTACCAATATTTTAGCCACTTTTTCTCCATTTTGCTAAAATCGGTGTTTGCTTCAGCAGGTCTAAACATAAGTTTAATATTGTAACACAAACTCAAAAGGCTAGGAAATTGGTAAAATTGTATACTTATACCCATCTTATTCCAATTTGCAGCTTTCTCGGAGCGCGAAAAAGCGGATTAGACGGGTACATACCGAATAACTCAGTTGCAAACCTTAAGTTATCTAAAGTATATCGTCGATGAAATTGCAAAAATATTTTTTGTGAATGGTTTGGGGTCCCTCGAGCGGCTCGTAACGTCAGACGTTCTGAACCGAAACAAAAAATCGTTTTTGCATTATTAAATAAGATAGATATAGTTATGCCAATTGCTTCGGCAAAAAAATCCCGTCTAAAACAATTCAAACCGTATAAAAAAAGGTTTTTGGGTTGGCTTTACACCCTGCCGATTATTTTATCTTTGGTTGGACTCTTTTTTGTCTTTGAAGCCTCGTCGGTTAGCGCTTTTCAGGAGTTCGGCGACAGCTTTCACTTTCTCAAACTGCAAGCTGTCTGGTTAGTCTTTGCTGTAGCCGCCATGATCTTTTTTTCCTTTTTTGACTATCATAAACTCTACTATCTGTCCTTTCTTTTTCTGGTCGGAACAATTGTTTTACTGATGATCGTGCTTATTCCGGGTATTGGATCCGAGGTGGGCGGAGCGAGACGGTGGATTGACCTGGGTTTTTTCAACCTGCAGCCGACCGAACTGGCTAAATTCAGCGTCATAATTTATTTGTCTTCCTGGTTTATGAATCGGGAAAGAAAGCGTTTTTTTTCTTTTATTACCCTGCTTATTGCTCTGATGTTCCTGATTATTCTCCAGCCTGATCTGGGAACCGCCATAATCGTATTTTCACTTGGGATTGTCATCTACTTTCTCGCCGGGATCGAACTCTGGTATCTTATCTTTCTCCTTCCTTTATCCTTGGGCGCGTTTTTCCTGTTGGTTAAAATTTCACCTTACCGCTTGCGTCGGGTTCTGGCTTTCTTTGATCCTAATCTTGACCCTTTGGGTATAACCTATCATATCAATCAAATCATGATTTCTCTGGAAAGCGGTGGTCTTTTCGGTCTTGGTCTTGGCGCCTCACGGCAAAAATATCTTTATCTGCCGGAGGCTCATACCGACTCGATCTTCGCCATCATCGGTGAGGAATTCGGTTTTATAGGCGGGGTTCTTTTGATTTCCGTCTACATTTATTTAATGTACAGACTTTATCAGATCACCCAATATGCCAACGACCGCTTTGGCAAACTTTTAGCAGGAGGGGCATTCGCATTTTTCAGTCTGCAGACGATCATCAATTTAGCCGGCATGGTCAATCTCCTCCCACTGACCGGCGTCCCTTTACCCTTTATCTCCTACGGCGGGTCAAATTTACTGGTATCATTTATTTTAATCGGTATAACCATCAATATCGCCAAAAGAATTAAGTTCCTTTAAATAAAAAGGCGAAATTTCCTTGAAGCTCCCACGACCTAACGGTCGGAGATTTCCGCGAAGGCGGATTAAAAAAATGAAAATTGCAGTTACAGGTGGACATCTTAGTCCTGCCTTGGCCGTCAGCGAAGAACTCAAGGCTAAAGCTGAAATTGTCTTTATCGGTCGAAAGTACGATTTTGACAAAAGCAATGCTTTTTCACTCGAGTATCGTGAAATTACCAAACTGGGAGTCCTTTTTTATCATCTGAATACTGGCCGGTTCACTAGAATATTTAACTTAGCCTTTCTTATTAATCTGATTAAAGTACCTATCGGTTTTTTTCAGGCTCTGTCTATCCTGTTAACTGAAAAACCTGATCTTATTTTGTCATTTGGCGGCTATATCAGTTTCCCGGTTTGCTCGGTTGGATATCTGCTGGGAATACCCGTATTCATTCACGAGCAGACCGTCAAACCCGGACTGGCTAATCGTCTTTTAGCCGGCCCGGCCAAAAAGATATTTCTTGCCTTTCCGCAGACCAAGCAATATTTTCCTGTCAATAAAGTAGTCGTCAGCGGCAATCCTGTCAGGCGGCAACTACTTAGAGTGGTAAGAAAACCATTTGAGATCAATAAAACTCAACCGGTTATCTATATAACCGGCGGGTCTTTGGGATCACACAGCATTAATCAGATTATAGAAAAAATCATCACCAAACTCCTCTCTGAATATATTTTGATCCACCAGACTGGTCAGTCGGCTAAATACCGAGACTGGCAAAAACTATTGAGAATAAAAGCCAAACTGCCTTCCCGATTAAAAAAAAATTACTTTTTGAAACGGCACTTTTATTCCGAAGAACTGGGGTATATCTACTCAATATCTGATCTGGTCGTCGGCAGGTCGGGGGCCAACACCTTCTTTGAGCTTATTGCCTGGAAAAAGCCTGCCGTCTTGATTCCTCTGCCTTGGTCGGCCAATCAGGAACAGTTAAAACATGCGGAGCTTTTGGCCGGCGCAGGTGTCGCGGAAATTTTTCCTCAAAACAATCCTGCAGACGAGTTGTTTTCATTAATCGGAAAGGTTCAAGCTAACTTAAAAGACTATAAAAAAAACTACAAAAAGGTAGAATTACTCTATGAAGACAATGCCGCCAGAATCATCGTCAAAACAATTTTGGCGCAAATTACGGCTAAAGTTTAGCTCTTACTCGGTAATCTTACTTCTCTCGCTGATTGTATTTTTACTTTTGCTTTACGTCAACCACTACTTTCGACTAAGGGTCGTTCAGGTGAGCGGTGATAACGGGGAGCAAAATTTAATAGGTTTGGAAAGTCTCAAGGGCTCCAATCTGCTTTGGCTGAATCCTGAGTCTGTCCGGAAAATCATCAATCAGCACAACCCCGATTATACAATCAGGGATGTCAGCAAAATATATCCCGACAAAATTGTTATAAAAATTATCAGGGAGCAGCCAGTTGGAGCACTAAAGCTTAATATTGGCTATGCCGAATTATCAAGCGCCGGAAAAGTAATCAAAAAAACCAAAACCGGCTCCGACGCTGAAGAATCGGCAAGGCTCAATCTTCCCGTTATTAATTTTTACCAGCAACTGGACTATTATCAAGTTAATTTGGGAAATTATTTAGATTATGAGGGGTTGCTTATGACCCTCTACCTATTGATGAAATGCCGAGAGCTTGAGCTTAAGATAAACTATATTGATATTAACTCGTTAAATATGATAGTATTTAACTTGAAAGACAGGGAAGAAAGCCGATTGTTATTTTCAGCCGAAAAAGACAGGGATTTACAGGCCTATGAGCTTGAGACATTGATCAGACAATTCAAAATCGAAGGGCAGGATTTTAAAGTCATTGACCTGAGGTACAACAAACCAATAGTTAAATTTTAAAAAATGCAATTCGAATGCTACGAAAAAATATACCAATGGTACGAATATATTTATTGCTGACTATATAATCTGAATCAGCGTATTTGTAGAATTCGCAGCAAAATTCGCATCATTCGTATTATTTAATGTATTTATGGTAGACAAAATTCTCGCAGCCGTGGATATCGGTAGCTCAAAAATAGCCACCATTGTCGGGGTAAAAGACAAAGACAGCGAAGAACTTCGAATCATCGGTTTTCATAGTACGCCCTCCAAAGGAATAAAAAAGGGTTTGATTGTTGACATCGACGAGATCACTATGGCGGTCGAGGAATCAGTTGAAAAAACCGAGAGAATGGCAGGACAAAAGATCAATCAAGTTTTTGTCTCCGTCGGAGGCCCTCATATCTCATCAATTAACTCACATGGAGTTGTCGCCGTGTCAAATCCCCAGGGAGAAATAATAGAAGACGATATCAACCGTGCGGTTGAAGCGGCTCGCGCCATCTCAATATCCAATACCAGACAGATTATTGAAGTTTTGCCAAGAGAATATGTCGTCGACGGCCAGGCGGGAATCAAAAATCCCTTAGGTATGACGGGTATCAGATTGGAGGTTGATACCCATATTATCACCGCCTCTCAAACCAATCTTAAGAATCTCGATCGCTGCCTGTCGGAACTCGGGTTAAATAATAATGGCTTTATTTTTTCTGCCTTGGCTTCGGCTGAAGCGGTCCTGACCGAGACGGAAAAAGAGCTGGGAGTAGTTTTGGTTGATATCGGAGGCGGTAAGACGGATCTTTGTCTTTATGTTGAGGGAGCCCTTTCTTATTCTGCTTCTATCGCGGTCGGCGCTAAACATATTACCAACGATATCGCGGTCGGACTTCGCGTATCGCTGCAGTCAGCGGAAAAAATCAAGCTTCATTTGAATAAAATCCTTAAAGATAGAAAGGTCTCGCAAAAAAAAGAAAATGATCTGAATCTTAACTCGCTTAATTTACCGGAAAATGTTTCGGATGTGTCCTTAAAACACTTAAGCGATGGAATTATTGCCCCGCGTCTTGAAGAAATCTTTAAACTTCTTGCCGATGTGATCGAGAAAAGCGGTTTTGCTGACCAGGCGCCTTCCGGATTTGTCTTAAGCGGCGGTGGGGCGATGACGGTCGGAATGATCGAGGTTGGAAGAAAAACACTGGGTATGCCGATTCGCGTTGGCTCTCCAACCAGAGTTACCGGACTGGTTGACGAGCTTCTCAATCCCCAATACGCGACAACTGTCGGACTGTTGCTTTACGGCCGGTCAAGTTCAACCAACGAAGAAGGCTGGAAAAACTTTAATCGCATCTTAAAAGATATAACTTTTACCAACTCGATCGGCAAGGTTAAGGAATTTATTAAACAATTCATCCCGTAACCTCCGCGTCTGATAAGACGTATGAGTCTCATTTGAATTATGCTTATAAAACCTAAAGTCGGACAACCGGCAAAAATCAAAGTACTGGGAGTGGGGGGAGGCGGCGGCAACGCCATAAACTCAATGATTGCAGATGGAGGCATTACAGGAGTTGAATTTATCGCCATCAATACCGATGCTCAAGCGCTTTTGCATAATAAAGCTACCAGTAAAATTCAAATCGGCGAGAATTTTACTAAGGGTCTTGGTTCGGGAGGCGATCCTGAAGTAGGCAGGGAAGCGGCCGAAGAATCAAGAGATCGACTGAAGGAGGAACTGACAAATGCCGACATGATCTTTATCACAGCCGGTGAGGGTGGTGGTACTGGTACCGGCGCTTCTCCCATTATCGCCGAGATTGCTAAAGAAACCGGAGCCTTGACCGTAGCAGTAGTTACCAGGCCTTTTGATTTTGAGGGTACTAAAAGAAAATTTACTTCGGAGGAAGGAATCCAGAAACTGCGGGAAAAAGTCGACACTCTTATTGTCGTACCCAATCAAAAGGTACTCCAGATCATTGATAAAAAAACGCCGATTCTTGAGGCTTTCGAAAAGATCGACTCTGTCCTGCTTCAGGGTGTCAAGGGAATAGCTGAACTTGTTACCACGCCGGGATTGATTAACGTAGATTTTGCCGATGTTCGAACGATTATGAGTGACGCCGGTACGGCTTTAATGGGAATGGGTATTGGCAGCGGCGGAGAAAAAAGAGCTTTATCTGCGATCAAACAGGCAATCTCCTCTCCCCTCCTTGATATTTCCATCGAGGGTGCGCGCGGAGTGCTCTTTAATATCGTCGGCGGACCGGATCTTTCTATGACCGAGATCGACGAAGCCGCAACCATTATCGCCAAGACGGTCGACCCCGACGCCGATATCATCTTCGGTGCAGCAATTGATGAAAAAATGCTTGACCAAATTAAAATTACCATCATCGCTACCAAATTCGATGACAGAAGACTAAAGTTGTTTAGATTCAAACGGGACGAACCCGAACCGGAAGCAGAGAAAAAAGCGGCCGAACCAACTACTTTGGCTGAAAAAGAAAAATCCAAACAAGACCTCGAAGAAGATTTAATCTCTGACGAAGAACTCCTCGAAACCGACTCCCAATTCGATATTCCGGCGTTCCTGCGCAAACGGTAACTCTGCAATTTTGTCAATAAAACAATATTACCTTAAGTACTTTTTTATGTTCTGGTTATGCTCCTCAAGCGTTGCGGCAAAATGCAGTCGGCCGGATTTGTCAGAGATGTAATAAAGGTAGGGATTGTTGGAATCAGCTTCAATCACCGCTATTATCGACGCCAATCCCGGATTGGCAATCGGTCCGGGAGGCAATCCGGTGTTTTTGTAGGTATTATAAGGAGAATCAATTTCCAAATCTTCGTAGGTTAAGTTTTTTTTCCACCAGCTTTTGCTTTCAGGTTGATAACCCAAAGCATACTGAACTGTTGCGTCGATGTCCAGCTTCATACCGCTGTCTAGTCGTCGCAACAGCACACCCGCCACTCCTGCTCGATCCCCGTCGAATTTGGCTTCCCTCTCAACCAGCGAAGCCAATATTACTACTTCTTCTACGCTCAACCCCTTGTTGCCGGCTTGTTGCTTTAACTGCGTAGCAAATCTGCGGTTAAAATTGTCTTGCATGATCCTTACTACTGTCTCGGCCGTGGCGTCTTTTGGAATTAGGTAGGTGTCGGGAAACAAATATCCTTCCTGAGCATATTTAAGCAATTCAACTTCCGGTATAAACAGGCTTTGCGCCACAATCTGAGCAACCTCTTCCTTCCTTCTTCCCTCAATTATCGTCATCCAGACATCCAGGGTCCCGTGAGTTAAGGCTTCCGCTATCTCTTTGCCGGGCATTGCTTGTGACAAGCGGAAGTCACCCGCTTGCATTTTTTTTTCGATTCCCAACTGCTTAACAATCAGATAAAAGATAATTTTGTTGCGGATGAGCTTTTGGTTTGAAAGATTATTCGCTATGGTGGTTAGATTTTCTCCCTGCCTGATAACAAAAATCTGGCTCTCCTTGCTCGTCTTATCCACAGGCAGACTCCCCTCCTTATAATAAAGGAAAAATCCAACGGCAAAAATAAAAATCAGAAGCAAAAAAATTCCCAATTTTTTCATAATTCTGTGTTAATCCGGATTCATATAGCTACCGCAATACGAAATGTCACATTTGTCATCCTGATGACATTTATCAAAACCGGTCATTTTGTTTTGCGCTAACTATACTTCTATTGATTGAGATTGCAATCAGTATATACCCCTCTAAGTTGATTTAATAAGATATTTTTAGTTGAAAATTTGCAAAATCAACTAAGACGGGTATATATTCCGCGTAATTCCCTGTTATTCAATATCGTACACGGGAAAGCTTTTCAAACTTATCTCCGCCTCTTTTAACTTGAACTTATCGCTTGAGTAAAAACTCATCAGAGGCTCCCCCTTTTCCACAAACTCATCAATTTTTTTATATAGATAAATTCCGGCAAATTTGTCAATCGGAGCTCCCAAGATTTTGGCCAGAGAGTTAATATTATAATTATTTATTTCCTTAATTTTACCATTGTCGGATGATTTTATCTCAAAAATTTTTGATTTCAGTCTGAATTTGTCTGACGATACCTGATCGTCACCCTTTTGCGCTTTGATTATTTCCCTGAACTTGGACAAAGCATTTCCCTCGCGCAAAATTCTTTTTGCCTCATCTTCACCGCTTTTTTTTATCTTTAAATCAGTAAAACACATGTCAAGAAGCTTTCCAGCCAATCGTAGCGCTTTGGCTTCCAATTTAAGCGGCCGCTGCGGTTTTTGTTCCAAAACGTAAAGCACGTCTCTGACCTCCAAGGCTGGCCCGATTCCGCGCCCGGCAGGTTCCAAAGTTTCACTGACATCAAAAGCTAACTTTATTTTAAATTTGCCTGCTAAATTCCTGAATTTATTTTTGACTTTTTCGGCGTCGTGAAAATGGCGGATTTTCATAGTTTTGCCAACCGGAATGTCTAAAATTAAATGTGTGGAACCCACGGCTACTTTTTTGGCCATGATGGAGATTATAATTTTATCGAATGATTCAAAAGACAGCGGCTCCTCTACTTTAATTAACACATCGTCTGCGGGAGCTATATTAAGGTATTCGTTCCAGACAATACAACCTCCTACTTTATCAACAATCTGCTGCACTTGTCTGGGGGTAAAATTAACCTGTGCCAATACTTCCATCGTATCTGCTGTACCGGCGGGCGAGGTTATGGCTCGCGACGAAACTTTGGGGATGATAATTCCGGCCGAAGCTATAATTGGTACGATTATCATCGTGGTTCTGGTACCCGCCACTCCTCCGGTAGAATGTTTGTCCGCTACCATCCCTTTGAATTTGAGTCGATTCCCGGTCTCAACCATCGCCTTAGTAAAGTAATATAATTCGTTAGGAGTATAACCTTCTCTAAAAGATGAGGCGACAAAATATGCTGTTAAAACTTCGCTTAATCTATGGTGTGCTATCTCATCCATCAGATTATAGATTTCCCTTTCCGTCAGCCTTTTGCCCAAAAGTTTTCTCTGAATTGCTTTAATAGCTTCGAGGTGTTTGTTATTCTGGTCACTCATAGATGCTATAGAACTCGACAATTTTCTTTTTATACTCTTTTGCTTTAAGAATTAATTTCCCAACCAGATATATTTCTCGCACCTCAAATAGCCACGAGAAAAATAAATAAAGACAAAAATAAACTAGCCCGCCGACAGTCAACAGGAAAAAGACATTAATGGTATAAGCCGTATCAAAAACCAGTTCATCCAAAAATTTCATTAAAAAATAGACCAGCAGCGAGGCAATGACTGTCACGGTTATCATCTTGGCTGACTCGATTATTAATAAGCGGAAATTCAATCCTTCTATTTTATGAGCCAGAATCAGAATTAAACTCGTTACATTTATAATCATGGCAAAAGAAAAAGACGCGGCCAAATACCAAACCGGTAATTTTAATATGAGGACAAACACCAGACTCAAGACGGTATTAACCAGGATGGAAATCATGCTGACAAAAAAAGGTGTCTTGGTATCCAAAAATGCATAAAAACAACGGGTGATAAAATAATAGATAGTATGAAAAGGCAAAGATAGGGAAAAAAAAGACAGGGTTCTCGCGGTTGACACTGTCGCCTCCCAGTCGAATTTTTCTCCGCCGTAAAAAAGACGCACTAAAGGCGTACGGGTAAAAATAAAAAAGCTGGCGATCGGGATGGTGAAAAAAAGTAAATTAAGGACCGAGTCAACGATTATCTTTTTAAACTCCTCAATTTTATTGGCCTTGAAAACTTCGGACAGGTAGGGAAGCGACGCCTGACCAAATGCCACTCCTATCACGGATACGGGTAGAAGCTGCAGGTGCTGGGCAAAATAAAAGACAGTATATGAACCGGCTCCCAGCAAAGTCGTCAAGATTAGATCAATTGTTGCGTCAATTTGGGCAAAGATCACGGTTAAGGTTCTGGGCACCACTATCCTGAAAAATTCAATCAAGCCTGCAGTTTTTTTTAGCACAAAATGATAGGAAAATTCTGTGTTGGTCAGGATGGGAAGCTGTACCAGCACAAATAAAGCGGCGCCGATTATCACGCCAAAAACCGGAGCCAACAGAAAAAAAGAGCTGCTGAAAAAAAGCGCGGTTAGAATGATAGCCAGATTATAGAATATGGGAGCTAAAGCCGGCAAAAAAAATAGCCTGTTGGCCTGTGCGATTCCGGTGAGGAAATTACCGATAATAAGATAAGGCAGTTGACCGACCAACAGCAGTCTGGAATACAGGATTATACCTTTGATTTTTTCCTGATCAAATCCCGGTGTAATGGCGGGCACAATAAAATCCATCAAAAGAAATAGCACCGTTATCAATCCCCCCATCAGGATCAGTATCAGATTCAAAATCGAGGAAATATTGGTACTCAGTTCCTCTTTATTTTTTTCATATTTGATAAAAAAAGGAATGATCGTACTGGTTAAAGCACCGGTGATTAAGATTTCAAATACCAAGTCGGGTATGCGAAATGAAGCTAAGAAAATATCCAGTTCTTCTTTGGTAAAAAGACCGGACAGAGTTCTATAGCGGAAAAATCCAAAGATCCTGGAGATAATAATCATCACTCCGATTAGCATTGCCGAAGAAAACATGCTGGTTTGCTTGGCGAAAATAAAACGCCTGGTTCTGTCAAGAATCCTATTCATAGTTCGATTTCACTCACTATGATCCTGAGCATTGTCGAATGGATCATGTTTTTAATTATAAACCATCTGGTCCCTTGCTGGTGCAGATTTTTTTAGCTTATACTTCTATTAATTGAGATTGCAATCAGTATATAACCCTCTAAGTTGATTTGATAAGCTATTTTTAGTTGAAAATTTGCAAAATCAACTAAGACGGGTATATATACGGATCAACGCTCAGAGTACGAACAGTTGTATCGCCGGCAGTTCGCTTGCGCAGCGGTATAGCGTACATCTTTCCTTAATACACTAATTGTACTGCTTGACAAGAGGCTTTAAATGGAGTTAAATGGAGTTAAATGGTGTTTTTTGTTGGAGAATATCAAGTGAACTTTTCCGGCCAAGGTAGAATAATTATCCCCAAGAAGATTAGAGAGGCTTTGGGAACGGGTAAAACCTTTACGCTTACCAAGGGATTTACCAGCTGCTTGTCCGGTTTCAGAAATGACGATTGGAAAAAGGCGGCCAACGAATTAATCGGTCAATCGACGCTGGATAATCGCAAAGAAGAGACCAAAAGACATCTTTTTTCCAGTTCGGCAATCATGGAAATCGATAATCAGCGTAGATTTGTCATCCCTAAACCGCTTTTGGATTATGCCGAATTAAGAAATCGGGCTACCATCATTGGGGTCGGAGATCACTTTGAAATCTGGGAACCTCAAAAATGGCAAGGATATTTACAAAAAATAGAAAAAAATGAGAGTCTAAAATCGCTTTAATTTTGAAATTTAAGTTATTTTAATGCACAATCCGGTTCTTTTACAAGATGCAATAACGGGATTAAACGTGAAGCGGAACGGCCTTTATATCGATGCCACTGTCGGCGAAGCCGGGCACACAAAAGACATACTCAAGTTGGGTGGAAAGGTTTTAGCTATTGATAGGGATCCCGGACAAATTAAAAAATTAATAATTGACAGTCAATCGGCTCAAAAACTTAAACTTGTTGTCGGCAATTTCGCGGATATCGAATCTACTGCCCATGCCAATGACTTTATTCCGGCCGACGGAATACTATTTGATCTGGGATTGTCAATGCGGCAGGTAAATAACTCCGGTCGGGGCTTTTCCTACCGGAATCGGGATGAGCCGCTGGATATGAGGTTGAGCGATACGCTTGATCTTACAGCTGCAGATGTCTTGAACAGTTACGGTCAGGACAAACTTTACGAAATTTTGGCAGGCTTTGCCGAGGAAGTTTATGCGCCTGCCATCAGTCGGTCAGTTATTCGCGCCCGCTCTTTAAAACCAATTAAAAGGGTGGGGGATCTGACCCGGCTGATCGACCAAGTGCTCACCGGAAAAGATCAAAGAACTTATGCCCGCGTTTTTCAGGCATTGAGAATCGCCGTTAATGATGAACTTGATAATCTGGAAAAGGGTCTTGACGGAGCGTTAAAAATCCTAAAAAAAACCGGCCGGATCGTCACAATTACTTTTCATTCGCTTGAAGATAGAATCGTCAAGCAATTTATCAGAAATAAAAAATTAAGACAGTTGAATAAAAAAGTTAACCGGGGTAAAAGTTCGTTATCATTTGAAAGATCGGCCAAATTAAGGATTTTCACAACCCCTTGAGGGAGACGGCTTATATGACATCAATAAATAAATTTCTGTTCTGGATTCTTGGAGTTGCTCTTATTCTAACCAATGTCTATGTCTTTATCCATAGCATCAACTCAAGTAATAAAATAAATTTTTATGAACAGCAAATTAAAACACTGCACACAGAAAATATTAAATTGGAAAATAAAGTCTTTGGTCTTGATTCTCTGCGATACGCCGCGTCAATGGCGGCTAAGCTTAATTTTAATCAGGAAGCACAACCCGTATTTTTAGATAATCTTATCTATGCCCGAAGTCAATGACAAAAACTCGAATCTTTTTACTTATTTTTTTTACCCTTTACTTAGCCGTAATTGTCAAACTGTTCTTTATTCAAATCTTAAATCCCAGAGGTTCTGATACCGCCTATCTCACCACGAGAAAGATTTATCCCGAAAGAGGTAAAATCTTCGACCGAAATGGCCTGCCTTTGGTGGTAAATAAAACCAGTTTCCTGCTTTATGCCGAACCCAAAAAAATTCCCGACCATGAGTATTTTATCAATAAGATTGATTCTGTTTTGCATATCGGTGAATCGACGCTGGAAGCAAAACTTGACAAAACAAAAGATTGGGTATCACTCAAGACTAATTTAAGCGAGGATATCAAAGAGAAAATTCTTGATCTGAAATTGCCGGGTGTGGGATTTACAGATGGTTTTCAGCGTTATTATCCGGAAAGCTCCCTCTCTGCTCACCTTCTGGGATTTGTCGGCAAAAATACCCGGGGCGAAGACCTTGGTTACTTTGGCATTGAGGGTTACTATAATAAAGATCTTGTCGGTCTTCCGGGTATTTTGAAAAGCGATAGAGATTTGCTCGGAAAACCTATCCTCATGGGTACCCAACAAAAACTAAATCCCGAAAACGGCAGAGATCTTTATCTGACGATCGACAAGTCTATCCAAGAAATAGCCAAATCCAAACTCCGGGAAGGATTGGAAATATACGACGCAAAAGAGGGCTGTATAATCATAGCTAATCCCCAGACACTTGAAGTTTTAGCATTAGTCTGCCTGCCCGACTTTGATCAGGAAAGATATTTTACTTTCAGCGAAGAATTTTTTAAAGATCCTGCTATTTCAAATTTATACGAGCCGGGTTCAACTTTTAAACCTCTGATCATGGCAGCTGCCTTGGAAGAAAAAAGCATAAAAGCGGATGATTTTTATAACGAAAAAGGGCCAGTTAAAATCGGTGAATATACTATCAAAACCTGGAATGACAAATATGAAGGCAGGATTTCCATGTCTCGTATAATCGAAAAATCATCTAATGTGGGTATGGTTCACATCGGACAAAAACTTGGCAATATAAAACTTTATACTTATCTTAAAAAGTTCGGTTTTGATCAAATTACAGGTATTGATTTGCAGGGAGAAGTAACGGATAAGCTGCGACCGAGGTCAAATTGGTATCCCATAGATTACGCTACCGTCAGCTTCGGTCAGGGAATTGCCATAACTCCTGTTCAAATGGTAATGGCTTTTTCATCGCTTATCAACGGCGGCAAACTTTTAAAGCCCTATATTGTTCAACAAATTAATTCGCCCGGCGAAGAAAAGTTTATCAAATCCGAGATGCTCGGTACACCAATCAGCGAAAAAACTTCCGATTATATTAAAAAGATGCTTTTATCTGCGGTTGAGAACGGAGAGCTAAAATGGGCTAAGCCCAAGGGGTATAAAATCGGGGGTAAAACAGGCACCGCCCAAATCCCGATCAAAGGCCACTATGATCCCAGCAAAACCGTCGCTTCTTTTATCGGTTTCGCTCCCGTCGACAATCCAAAATTTCTGGCATTAGTCATATTAAGAGAACCGCAGAGCTCCCCTTGGGGTTCTGAAACCGCCGCACCCCTCTTCTTTGAAATAGCCAAAGAGCTTCTGGTTTACTATAATATAGCACCAGATTAAACAAAACAAATACGAAGCACGAAATTCTAAATCCGAAACAAATTCTAATTACTAAAATTCTAAATTCAAAACAGTTTTGAGCATTTGAAAATTATAATTTTGAAATTGTTTCGAATTTCGATATTCGAATTTCGAATTTAATAATGATAGATACAATTCAAGATTTAAAAAACTTTTACCACTTTTTCCAATCCGTAATTGCCAATCTCCGGTACGGTTTTCCCGGACGGAAGCTAAAGCTAATCGGAGTGACAGGCACCGACGGCAAAACTACCACTACGCACCTGATCTATCACATTTTAAAATCTTCAGGCAAAAAAGTTTCGCTGATTTCATCGGTTTTTGCCAATATTGCAGGTAGGGCATATGGTCTTGGATTCCATGTCACGACACCGGATGTTTTTCCTTTACACAATTTTTTTCGCCAGAGCGCAGCTGCGGGAGACGAATACTTTGTGCTTGAAACAACTTCGCACGCCCTGGAGCAAAACCGGGTCTCTCTTGTTAAATTCGAGATAGGTGTAATTACCAATATCACTCACGAGCACCTAGATTTCCATAAAACCTATAAAAATTATGTTAAAGCGAAGTCCATCTTACTCAAAAACTCAAAAATCGGTCTTGTCAATGCAGACGATCAGTCCTTCGCGCTTTTAAAAAAAATTCCGGGGTCGCGGACACGGAAATTATTTACTTATGCTTTAAAAAAGCGGGCAGATTTCAGAAAAGACTTAAATAAGGATTTGCGTCTGAATCTAACCGCATATAACAATTACAATTACCTTGCGGCCTACTCTGTCTGCAAAATTCTTTCCCTACCGGATAGAAAAATTTTTCCCGCGCTTAAATCCTTTCAACTGCCTCCCGGCAGACTTGAATTTGTAGTCAAAAAACCGCTTAGGGTAATTATAGATTTTGCCCACACTCCTAACGCTCTGCATCAAGTTTTAAGCGAGGTTAAAGCAAAGTATGTTAAAAAAGGTAACCGCTTGATACATGTCTTCGGCAGTGCAGCTAAAAGGGACAAATCCAAAAGGCCGATTATGGGTAAAGAAAGTGCCGGTTTTGCCGATCTTATCATCCTGACCGAAGAAGACTACCGCGATGAAGACCCCCAAAAAATCTGTCGTGAAATAGCCGTCGGTATCCATACCAAAGGATTCAGGTTTGCATCCTCCTATTCGTCACGCATGCCCAATAAATCCTGTTTCATCGAGATTGACCGTCAAAAAGCTATCACCAAGGCTATTGCCCTGGCGCGCCCGGGAGATGTGGTCATCACCACCGGCAAAAGCCACGAAAAATCCTTATGCAGGGGAAAAACAGAATATCCCTGGAGTGAACATCAAGCTGTGAAAGTAGCACTCAAAATCCGAAGTTCGAAATCCGTGCCTGCCGGCAGATGAAGAGTGACGTTTTTAAAAAATTAGGATTTATATTCATGATTACTTACAACCCGGCTCTCAAAATTTTCACTCCGTCTTTAATTAACGACACTGATTATTTTTCCGGTTTTTCCACCAAAGATCTTGGCGACTCAAAAAATCCGAAAAATATCAGCAATTTCCTCAATCTAAGTCTCGTTGAATTTAAAAAAATTATTCTTTTGGATCAGATCCATTCGCTTAATATTCATCTGCTGGAAAAAGACATCCCGGGAGTTGAAACAGAAACCATAGAAGACACCGACGGCGTAATAACCAATCTGGGGCAAACTGTTTTAGTAGTCCGTACTGCCGACTGCCTACCTCTGATTATTGTCGACAAAACAACCGGTTTTATCGGAATCTCTCATCAGGGCTGGCGCGGAAGCTTAAAAAATATGGCAGGAAAGATGGTGAAGACATTGCAGAACTCCGGTTCAAAACTGCATAATTTAATCTGTGTCCTGGGTCCTGGAATTGGCGCTTGCTGTTACGATGTAGATCAGGATCGCTATTTTAGTTTTTTGCAGGAATATGACGGTTATTCGCAAAAAATTTTTTCCCGCCGGGGAAACCGCTGGCACTTGAATTTGGCTTTATTGAATTACCTTCAACTGCTTAATGCTGGCGTTAAGACGGAAAAAGTTGATTTTTTTCCCTTCTGCAGCAAATGTGATAAAAAAAGATTTTTTTCCCGCAGAAGAAACAAAAAAACCGGTCAGGAATTAATGTTCAATTTTGTAATGAAATCAAGATAATTTAACTAATCCACTCCACATAATCGCAGCCGGTCGACGATCTGGTTTCCGAATCCCATTTATTAGTAGAGCATTTTTTCAGTTTTTTTCCCGCTGCCGAAGTATAAAGCACCAGTTTACTCCCGCACTTGGGGCAGTCATCTTCCAGTTCCTCTGTGTTTCCCTTCAGCCACTCGACATAATCGCAGCCGCTCTGGGTTCTGGTCTGCGGATCCCACTTGGCGGTCGAGCATTTTTTAAGCCGCTTGTCAAAGCGGGTCGTTACCAGAAGAAGCGGTGATCCGCACTTGGGGCATTTCTCATCGAGTTTCTCTGCCGGTACGTCAAACCACTTAACGTAAGGACAGCCTTCAGTTTTACGGGTTTCCTGATTCCAGCTTCCCGTCGAACACCTCTGGATTCTCCGGCCTGACTTTGTCGTCTCAATTTCACCCAAAGCCGACCCGCACCGAGGACATACATTTTCTTCTGGCATCTGATCTTGCATAACTCCATAGTATAATATTAACTGTCATGTTAAATCAAGCCAAAAATTACGATGAATCAAATCCTCGCCATCCCAAGCGAACGAAGCTGGTCGAAGGATCTCGGAACATTTTCATCGTCGGAATCAAGGGTGTCGCGATGGCCAACCTGGCTGTTATTTTGCGGAAAATGGGCAAAACGGTGGCTGGATCGGATGTTGCCGAACAATTCATCACCGATGAAATTTTAAAAAAATACAAAATTGCTTATCAGATCGGATTTGATCCCAAAAAAATTCCGACGCATACCGACTTAATCGTTTATTCGGGAGCAAATCAGGGAGACCAAAATCCCCAAGTCATCACGGCAAAAAAGCAGGGCGTAAGCGTTATATCTCAGGCGCAACTTCTGGGAGAATTAAGCAAACTGTTCAAAATGAACATCGCCGTCTGCGGTTGCCATGGTAAGACAACGACCTCATCCCTTCTCTCCTACGCATTAATAAAACTGGGAGCCAAACCCAGCTATCTGGTCGGCAGTTCGGACTTTAACGGACTTCCCGGAGGCGATTTTAACGGTAGCAAATATTTTGTCGTCGAAGCCGACGAATACGCAGTCAACCCGCCCCATGATCTGACGCCTAAATTCCACCATTTAAATCCGGACTTGATTCTCTGCACCAATATCGACTTCGATCACCCCGACGTTTATCGCGATTTAAGCTCAACCAAAAAAGCTTTTTCTAAATTTTTTGCCATGAATGCTTCGATTAATCGATCAATCAGAGCATTCATGTTCTTTTGCGCTGATGACAAAAATCTCATGTCTATTGCTGACAGACTAGCTAAAGATTCTTATTTGACTTATGGTTATAGTAATACGGCCGATTTAAGAATCGTCAATTACCAGCCGGATGCATATGGTTCGTCTTTTCAAGTTGAACTGAACTACAAGCGTCATTCTGGCAACCCCCGCCTCGGCGGAGGGCGTCCGGAATCGGTATTGATTAAACATGAACGCCGGTCAATTCAAATAGATCTAAAATTAGCGGGTGAAAAGAATGTCTCAAATGCGGCTGGGGTCATCCTAATTTTGCTCGAACTCGGTTTCTCATTGTCGAAAATTAAGAAAGCAATTGGAGATTTCACAGGCGCCAAAAGAAGATTTGAACTGGTCTTTGAGGATAAAGGGACTTATCTTTTTGACGATTACGCTCATCACCCGGCCGAAATTGAAGCCACCATCAAAGCAGCCAGAGCCAAATATCCCAGACAAAGAGTTATCGTTATTTTTCAACCGCATACCTATTCGCGTACTCAAAGATTCCTACCCGGGTTTGCCAAAAGCCTAAGCCTGGCGGATAAAACCATTATTCTTCCGGTATTTGCCTCTGCCCGAGAAAATCCAGGCAAATTTTCCGTATCTTCAAGCGGAATAGCCACAATCAATCCTCTAAAACTTACGTCTGTTAATTCCAAATCAGAACTTACTCAATATCTGAAATCTATTATCAAATATCAAGACATAATTTTCACCATGGGCGCAGGAGACGTTTATAAACTCTCGGATGATATAATTAGAATTATATTGGAAATATAATTTTATCCTGAAAGATCATTTATACTTTAGATAACTTAAGGTTTGCAACCGAGTTACTCAGTATATACCCGTCTAATTTCGCTTTTTCGCGCTCCGAGAAAGCTGCAAATCGTAAGTAAGATGGGAATACCTTAATCGATCTTGAAGGAATTTACCCCGTATGATCAAATCGATAACTAAACTTGAGAAGTATTTGGGTACCGGTCGAATCAAAAAAAATTTCGACCTCTCTCCCTATCTGACACTACGGACTCACGCTCATGCCCAATATTTTTTTGAAGCTGAAACGGAAGAAGACCTGGTCGCTGCCAAAAAGGCATCTCTAAACCTCCGCCTTGCTTTTTTTCTGCTTGGAGGAGGTTCCAATCTCGCAATCCTAAAAAAAAATCTTCGCGGATTGGTGGTCAGAAATAAATTTATCGGCAAAAAAATCGGGTCTCTGGATAAAAATCATGTCAAACTTACGGTATCTTCAGGTTATCCGATCACCAAGCTTGCCAAAGAACTTGCCGAACTTGGATACCAGGGATTGGAATATCATCTTGGCTTACCCGGAACGGTCGGCGGCGCCATTTATATGAACTCCAAGTGGACCAAACCGCTATCTTATGTGGGCGACAATCTTATATCCGCCAAACTGCTTAACGCAAAAGGCAATGTAAAAATAGTCGATCGGGCTTATTTTGAGTTTGCGTATGATCGTAGCATTCTGCAGAAAACTAACGAAATTGTACTTTCTGCAGATTTTAAATTAAAAAAAACCGATCCGAAAAATACTTTGGCTCATGCAAAATTTTCCCAACGATATCGCCGTGAGACTCAACCCGTGGGGCAGTTTTGCAGCGGCTGCTTTTTCAGGAACGTCAACGGAGTCTCAGCCGGTAAACTAATCGATCAGGCAGGACTTAAGTCCAAAAAAGTCGGCCAATTTCATGTATCGGAAAAACATGCCAACTTCATCATCCATGACGGTAATGGTAAGCCGGAAGATTTAAAAACACTTCTAAAACTAATGAAAACCAAAGTCAAAGATAAATTCGGAGTGGAATTGAAGGAAGAAGTGATCTTAATATAAAAACATCAATTTAAATTTAGGTCGTCTAAATTTGTTTCGGAATTAGGAATTCCGAATTTTTAATCTTATGGAGAACGCATTCATCATCAAAGGCGGCAACAAATTAAAAGGTTCAATCAAACTATCTGGCGCTAAAAATGCAGCGCTGAAAATAATCATCGCTGCGCTCATGTTTAAAAATAAAGTAACGATTAAAAATGTCCCAAGAATTAAAGACGTTGAAGAACTCATTCACTTGTTGACGACCTTGGGGGCAGAAGTTGACTTTCACGATCGACATACGCTCGAAATTGACGGCAAAGGGCTTAAAAGCAATAAAGTTGATCTCTTGCATGCTTCTAAAATCCGCGTTTCATTCATGCTGTTTGCACCGCTTTTGCACAAATTCTCAACCTGTTATGTCCCCAATCCGGGTGGTTGCCGCATCGGAGCAAGACCAATCGATCGTATTATCGATGGAATGAAAAGTCTGGGAATCAGGATTGAATACGACTCCGATACAGGATTTTATTATGCTCAGGTTAAATCTAAAATTCAGGGATATTACAAATACCCTAAGGTTACTCATACCGGCACGGAGCTTTTGATAATGCTTTCGGTTTTGGGAGATGACAAAGTGATTCTTGACAATACCGCGCTTGAGCCGGAAATAGACGATTTGATTCGCTTTTTGAATCTGGCCGGTGCCAGAATTAAACAACTAGGAAAAAAAATTACCATTTTGCCGGTCAAGGAGTTAAAGCAAAAAGATGCTTTCGAAATCAACTCTGATAGAAACGAAGCTGTCACCTACGCCAGTATCGCAACCGCTTCAAAAGGAGAGATTATGCTCTCGCCAATTCAACCCGAAATCCTCAAAACTTTTACTGCAAAAATGAAGCAAATCGGCGCCGAGGTTGAGAATATTGGAAAATCTCTGATCAGATTCGGATATGCCGGACCGCTTAAAGCCTCAAGCGTTCAGACAAGCCCTCATCCCGGATTTATGACCGATTGGCAACCGTGCTGGGCAATCCTTATGACCCAAGCCAAGGGCGAGTCCGTTATCCACGAAAGAGTCTTTGAAAATAGATTTTCCTATGTTACCGAATTAAGAAAACTCGGTGCGGACATCGACTTTGTCAAAATTCCGGTCAAAAATCCAGCCGAATACTTCTTTTTTAATTTCAGTCCCGATAAAAAGTATCATCAAGCCATCAGGATCAGGGGCCCTCAGGATTTGCACGGTGGAGTCTTAAATGTGGCTGACCTGCGGGCGGGGGCTACGCTTGCTACGGCTGCGCTGATTGCCGATGGAGAATCTGTTATTAATGGTGCCTCAATTATCGAACGGGGTTATGAAAATTTTGTAGAAAAAGTAAGATCGCTTGGCGGAGAAATTAAAAAATTGTAAGGAAATACCCTTCCTGAACTTGATTCAGGATCTATTTATGAACAAACTCCAAAACATTCTAATTCTCGCGGGAGGAGACGGTACTCGTTTCTGGCCTTTGACTAAAAAAAGTTATTTTTCCTTTCTTGGTCAGCCTCTTCTGAAGCGGCAAATAAATAATCTTATTAAGTTCAGCGAAAATCTCTACATCGTCGTCAATAGTAATGATCTTGACCTAATCAACCGAATAAACCTTAAGCAAAAAACCCGTATCTTGGAGCAAAACCCGGCCCTGACCGGTATGGCCGGCGCAGTGCTTTCTGCCAAGGACAAAATCAACGGCAATGCGCTTATCCTCAACGCTGAAGATTTAATTGATTTAGAACTGTTACGTGATTATCTTAATCTAATAAATAAGGATTCACCGGAAGTCATATTTACCGGCAGAAAAGTAGACAATTATTTTCCCGGCGGCTATTTCAGGTTCGCCAAGGAAAGATTGGTAGAAATTGTTGAAAAACCAGACCCTGATAAAATACCATCGAATTTGATCAAACTCGTTGTTGATTATTTTTCCGATATAGCCAAATTTATAGCTGTTTTAGAGGTAACAAATTCACAAAATGACGATCGCTATGAACAAGCTGTCAATAATCTTTTACATCAAAATGTTAAAGCGCGATATTTAACTTATGACGATTACTGGTATCCGCTTAAATTCCCGTGGCATGCGCTGCCCATAATGCGGCATTTCCTCAAGACGCTCGATTCGGAGATAAAATTGGGTAAAAATGTCAGTATAGCCAAGACTGCTAAAATTGTCGGCCCCTGTTTTATCGATGACAATTCTGTAATCGGAGATTTTGCTTTGGTTCGGGAAAGCCATATCGGTAAAAGCTGTATCATCGGTGGATATAGTGAAGTCACCAGATCTTACTTGGGAAATAATGTCTATCTGCATCGCAATTATGTCGGTGACTCAATTCTGGATAATCGGGTTCGGCTGGGGGCCGGAGCCGCAATCGCCAACTTGAGATTTGATGAAAAATCAGTCAAATCCCGGGTTGGTGAAAATAAAATTGATACAAATTTACCTAAATTTGGCGCTGTAATCGGGGCAAATTCTAAAATTGGAGTCAACGCGACTCTGCTTCCGGGAATTAAAATCGGTAGAAACACTTTAATTGCTCCGGGTTATACAATTGCCGAAGATATGGAAGACAATAAATTCATTTTCAAAAGAAAAACAATAGATAATAAATTTTAAATTAAGTAGGTGGCGGTCTTGGAAGGGATCCCGCAAGCGCGCAAGAATAATGCGCGAAATACTGTAAGAACTAAAAGCGGGTTTAATATTCTGAGTAAGAACTTTCAGGAATAAATATTACAACTTGAGCAATTGCGGGAGGGAAAAGACTGACAGAATGTACTTAATTCAATTATGAAAAAAGTCACGGCTATCGGCGGAGGCACTGGAACTTTTGTAGTTCTGTCCGGATTGAAACAATACCCTGTTGATCTTGGCGTCATAGTCACCATGATGGATTCCGGTGGCTCAACCGGAAGACTGCGTGATCAACTGGGCGTACTTCCGCCCGGTGACCTAAGACAGTGCCTTGTAGCTCTATCCGAGGCTCCAATGCTCTGGAGGCAATTATTTTTATATAGATTTGAAACGGGGGATTTCAAAGGTCATAATTTCGGCAATCTGTTCTTGTCGGCGTTGGAGAAAGTAAGCAAAGATTACAATGAAGTGTTGCGTACTGCGGCTTTTGTCCTAAAAATTAAAGGTGAAGTTCTGCCGGTAACATTTGATAAAGTTCATCTTGGAGTAAGGTATCAGAGCGGTAAAATCGTGAAAGGCGAGAATGAGATCGAAGAAAATATCCGGGAAAAAAGTCCAATCACCCAAGTTTTTCTGGACAAACAAGCCCGACCTAATATCCGGGCCTTAAATCGTCTTAAAAACTCGGATGTGATAATCATCGGTCCGGGAGACCTCTATACCAGCATTATCCCCGTCCTCCTAGTCAAGGGAGTCAAGGAACAAATCGTCAAATGTCAGGCAAAAATAGTCTTTATTATGAATTTGATGACAAAATCAGGTCAAACAAATGATTATACAGCCTCTGACCATCTCGATATCCTCGCTTTTTATTTGGGTAGAACACCCGACATTGTCCTCTTGAATAAGCAACCAATTCCTGCCTCAACTTTAAACTGGTATAAAAAAAATAATGAAAAATATGTTGTCGATGATTTGCAATCAAACTACTTTTCTGGAAAAATTATAATCGGGGATCTCATTGATATTACAAAATTTGCCAAATCAAAGTCTGACCTTTTAACCAGAAGTATTTTGCGTCATGACTCTACCAAGCTAGCGAAAGTGATAATGGAAATTATCAATCTCTGATAATCAGCCGTCAATGCGCTGATATCGAATTTTTAGATGATAAAAAAACAATTTTATTCTTTCAAAAATGCCGTCAACGGTTTATTCTGGGCTGTTAAAACTCAACTTAATTTTAGAGTTCACCTCTTCTTGTCTTCACTTGCTATTGTTGCGGGACTTGTACTAAATATCAGTCAGCTGGAATTCTTGATCGTCTTTATTTTAATTGGAATCGGGTTGGCGATCGAACTATTAAATACCTCCATAGAAGAAGCAATAGATGCAATCCATAAAAACTGGAGCGATGAAATTAAGATCGCCAAAGACACCTCTGCTGCAGCCATGCTCATTTTCGCCGTCAGTGCCGCTATAATCGCTTGTCTTATTTTTATTCCACGCGTTATTAAACTTTTGAATTTTAATTTTTGAGTTTTAACTTATTTTTATGTCTACTTATCTTTTTGTTGTATTGATTTCGGTAGTGCTTAACTTCGTTTTAATCATACCCTTCATTAACTTCCTTTATAAAAAAAAATTCCAGCGCGTAGAGCAACTTACACGAGACGCTTTCAATAAGCCTACTCCTATTTTCGATAAATTCCACCGTCATAAAAAGGGAACACCTGTGGGCGGTGGAATCCTGCTTATTCTTACAACCGTCTTTATTTTCTTTCTCTTTCTCGTCTCTTTTTTACTATTGGATGTTCCGCTTAACACTAATTATCCTTCGGCGATCTCGGAAATAAAAATTCTGTTATTTACTTTTCTGTCCTTTGGATTTCTGGGTGTTTATGATGACTTAAATAAAATTTTTCTCTGGGAAAAAAGTAGATTTTTTGGTTTGAGATTAAGGCATAAATTAATTATTGAAGTTTTTTTGGCCCTGACCATCTCTTACTGGCTTTTTGCCGAGTTGAAAATCGACATCATCCATATTCCTTTCATTGGTGTATTTAACTTAAGCTGGTTCTATATCTTATTTGCAACTTTTGTTATTTTGGCATTTACCAATGCGGTGAATGTGACAGACGGCTTGGACGGTCTTGCCCCGGGAATATTACTTTTTGCTCTGATAAGTTTTTGGGCTGTAGCCGGATCTATCTTAGACGCCCCGACTACTCTCTTTATTGCAGCTTGGCTGGGGGGCCTCATAGCTTTCTTGTACTTTAATATTTATCCTGCCAGAATTTTCCTGGGCGACACTGGAGCTCTCTCATTTGGTGCAACCCTGGCGGTAATCGGGCTTATTTTAGGCAAAGTCTTTGCGCTTCTGATCATAGGGGGAGTATTCGTTATAGAAATAGCCAGCTCCTTAATCCAGCTCTTGAGTAAAAAATTTTTACACAAAAAAGCCTTTTCGGTTGCGCCTTTTCATCTCTGGTTGCAATATATCGGTTGGGAGGAGCCAAAGATCGTCATGAGACTGTGGATTATCACCATCTTCTTTGCCATCTTCGGTCTTATGGTAGCTTTCGGGAAATAATCTTACCCGGAAAATAGATATACCCTTCTTACTTACGATTTGCAGCTCGCCCAGCGCGAAAAAGCGGATTAGACGGGTATATACTGAGTAACTCGGTTGCAAACCTTAAGTTATTGAAGTAAAGTGGAATTCAACTTTCCAATTTCGAATTTCAACTTTCGCCTTCAATCTGCATCCCTCTCTTCAAAACCTGTCTCGGCTTTGAACCTTCCGACGGTCCGACATATCCTGCAGCCTCCAGTTGATCCAATATTCTTGCCGCCCGGGAAAACCCGACCCTGAATTTCCTCTGTAACAAAGAGGCGGAAGCCTGTTCTAAAGGTGAAATTAATTTCACGATTTCCATAAACAAAGGGTCCTTATCGTCACTATTGACTATAACCGTACCTCCCCTGCCGAATGAAGGTTGAACATTTTGCTCCACAACTTCCTGTGTATACTGTACTTCGGGAACCTGATTTCGCAAAAACTTGACTAACTGGTTGACTTCCTTTTCCGTGATATGAGGCCCCTGGATCCTTCTGGGTTTAGCTTGATCCGGAGGCAGAAATAACATGTCTCCTTTGCCTAATAATTTTTCCGCACCCGGCATATCGATAATTACCCTGGAGTCAACCATTGAGGAGACGTTAAAGGCAATCCTTGAGGGAATATTGGCTTTCATCAATCCCGTAATTACGTCAACCGAGGGTCTTTGCGTGGCTAGAATTAAATGAATACCTGTAGCGCGCGCCATCTGTGCTATGCGGGTGATAAGATCCTCGGAATCGGATGGAGCGAAATTCATCAAAGCCGCAAGCTCATCAATGATAAAAAGTATATAAGGTTTTTTCTCAACATCGGTCAAACTATTATATCCTTCTATGTTCCGAACACCAGCACTGGAAAATTCTTTGTATCTGGTTTCCATCTCGCCGACCGTCCACTTTAAAGCCGATATGATCTTGGGCGGGTCGACGACCACCTCGGTTAAAAGATGAGGAATATGATTGTATAACGTCAGTTCAACCCTTTTTGGATCAACCAGAATCATGCGCAAATCTTCGGGTTTTGTCCGGAATAAAAAAGTGTTAATCCAGGCATTAAGCAGTACTGACTTACCTGATCCGGTTGCGCCGGCAATTAAAATATGCGGCATGTTGCTGATGGAATAACCTTGAGGCTTACCTGATACATCAAGCCCCAATGGCACCAACAAGGGATCCCTGTTGTTTGAAAATGTCGGGGACGACAAAAGTCTTTTTAGAGTCACGATTTCTGGTTTTCTGTTAGGTATTTCAATCCCGACCATAGATCTGCCGGGAATTGGAGCTTCAATCCGCACCTGACCTGTAGGAGCGGCTAACGCCAATGCCAAATCGTTGCCAAGCGCAGTAATTCTAGTAAGTTTCGTACCCATAGTAATTGCCAAAGCATATTGAGTTACAGCTGGTCCGTAGTTAACCTCCTCAACATGCGCTCTGATACCAAAACTCTCCAAAGTTTTTTCGATTTTGTCAGCGTTAACTTTTACATCTCCGCGGTCTGCTTCTTTTTGTGCGACTTCGATCAATAACGATAGGGGTGGGTAAACCCAAGCCGCCTTAGCAGCGGAGTTGACCGGTCTTATACTTAACTTGCTGCTATCAGAACTTGTAAGCACCGGTTTTTTTACTGCCATTGGCTCTTCCCTGACCGGAAAGGTGTCTTCCTTGATAAATTCACCCTTGCCTTCTCTAATTATTTTGATATCTTTTTTTACTGATTTATCAGTTACTGACCTGAATATATAATCTCTGATGAAAATGGTTGATGATTTTAGCAGATTAATGACAAATAATACGAAAACATCAACTGAAGTATCTAAAAGTAAGATCAGCCCGACAAAAAAAATAACTCCCAGAATTATAATCGCTCCCAAAAAAGTAAAATCCAAACTAAGGCTACGAAGAATTAGTTTGCCGATCTCTCCCGATTGAAAAATACCCAATAGGGAGATGAAAATTAAAATCAATCCTCCGCTGATATTTAACTTAACGAATTTTAGCTTTTTGGTATTAAAAAAATGTCCTGACAGAAGCAAGAGAATAAAGGATAGAATAATCGACAATCCGCCGAACATACGAAGTAATAACTGATTAACCTTACTCAGCAGGCGCGCATTAAAGGCGCTGTAAAAATTGCTCAAAAAGGCTATCAGCAAAACAAGAGCCGCTCCGATTATGAAAAAGCCGAAGATATAAAAGATCGTTTGTTTATTGATCTTAAATTTAAGAAAGGGAATCCGGATAATCGTTCTTCTTCTTGCCATAATAAGATTGTAATGTTAATCTGACTCAAATTCAACTTTGATTTACTTATTCCGCAGTACCCTCACAGTACCCTTAGGGTTCCTTATATTTCATGGAACCCTAAGGGTGCCTAGGCTCACAATCAGTAATTTTGTAGCATATAATCCATTGACATTTGTTCAAATTATTCTTTTAATTTTTTTATATATGACAACTTTTAGACCGATTCTATCAACTAATGAAATCTATCATCTATTTAATCGTTCTATCGGTAAAGAAGAAGTTTTAAAAGATAAAATTTACTTACGCAAAATCCTTAAAATTGTGAATTATTATAGATTCAGACAAAGAATAAGTTTATCTGATTTTAATAATTTAGCTCCCAACCTTCAACAAGATTATTTAAAAACAATTACAATTAATGTTCCGCTTATCGATATATTCGTTTTCTCATTTATGCCTAATCACTATCATTTTTTAGCAAAACAACTACAAGATAAAGGAATTTCATTATTTTTGAGCAACATTCAAAATAGTTTTGCTAAAAATTATAATCTGATAAATGATCGGAACGGAAGTCTTTTTGATCATAGCTTTAAAGCAAAAAGGATTGCCAATAGTGAAGAATTTATCCATGTTTCAAGATATATTCATATCAACCATGTGACAGCAGGAATTATTAGTTTTGAGCAGCTGTTGACTTACTCATGGAGTTCACTTCCTGTTTATTTAGCCTCAGGGAACCCTCAGGGTTCCTTACATTCCTTTGCTTCACAATTTATAAATACGAAATCTATACTCGACCACTTCAAAACTCCCGAAAAGTATCTTAAATTCTTAAAAAACAATGTAAACTACCAAAGAAAACTTCATAAAATAAAGAGATTACTATTAGATTGAGGCTAATCCGCCCTGCGGGTGGAATTTAAGGCTTTATGCAATCATCTGAAGGTTTATTCGCCCCTGGTTATCAATCTGGTTGACTTTGACTTTGACTTTCTGGCCGATTTTGACTACCTGTCCCGGATCACGGACAAAACCCCGGCCCATCTTGGAAACATGCACCAATCCTTCCTTACCCGGCAAAAACTCAACAAAAGCTCCAAAAGGCAGAATTCGTTTAACAGTGCCTTCAAATTCCTCCCCTATCTCGACTTCACGGGTGATATTTTCGATGTATCTGACAGCTTCATCAACTTTTTCCTTATCAAGACCTGTGATTGTAACTTTCCCGTCATCCGAAACATTGATATCGGTTTGGGTTTTGGCTATCAGACTTCTGATGTTTTTACCTCCCGGTCCGATAATCTCGCCGATCTTGTCCTGCGGTGGCGTCATGACAACCACTTTTGGTGCGAATTTGGATATTTCACCTCGCGGACTGGAGATTACTTTATTCATCGATTCGAGGATAGTCAATCGAGCTTTTTTGGCCTTCCCCAATACTTCTTTGATCACTTCTTCCGTTAAACCCAATATTTTGACGTCTAATTGAATTCCGGTGATTCCGGCGACAGTTCCAGCCACTTTAAAATCCATATCTCCTGAAAAATCTTCTATCCCCATGATATCTGTCAAGATTACATATTCCGTATCGGACTTGGTCATTAGTCCCATGGCAATTCCGGCTACCGGGGACTTGATGGGCACGCCCGCATCCATCAATGCCAAACTTGATCCGCAGGCTGAAGCCATGGAGGTTGAACCGTTTGACGATAAGACTTCAGATACTACTCTTATGGTGTAGGGAAATTCTTTCTCCGTAGGAAGTACCGGCTCGATTGCTTTTTCTGCCAAAGCTCCATGCCCGATCTCCCGGCGTGAAGGCCAACCTATTCTTCCGGTTTCTCCTACAGAATACGGCGGCATATAATAATGATGGATATATCTTTTAGCGACTTCTCCTTCCGGACTTTCGATTAGCTGCTCCAGCCCGGGTGCTCCCAAAGTAACAATCGATAGGACTTGAGTTTCGCCGCGTTCAAAAATAGCCGAACCGTGAGTCCGCGGTAAGATGGATGTCTCTGATCTTAATTCTCTTATCTCGTCTGGAGACCTGCCGTCGATCCGCTTTTTTGTCTTTAAAATCTGCTCTCTGATTTTTAGCTTACTTAAGTAGTCAATCGCTTTGACAATTTCTTTTCGCTCGAATTCTTTTTTATATTTTTCCATAACTTCCACAACCACTACTTCCAAAGCCTCTTCATCGTCGAACTCTTTTTCGGCTTTCTTAAGAATCATGTCGCTGATATTTTTTTGGTAGTCTTTTTTCAAAACTTTTAGAATTTTGTCGTCAATCAGTCCTTGACCTGCAACTTCCTTAACCGGTTTTATTTTCTTAGTCATTTTTTCGATAAATTCGATGATTTTCCTATTCTCGCTTTGAGCTAGTTTGATTGCTTTAAGCATGTTTTCTTCGCTCAGTTCTTCTGACTTAGCCTCGATCATGACTGCCTTGTCAATCAAAGAAGATACCACCAGATCCAAAGTTGAAAATCTTTCTTCTTCCTCCGTCGGGTTGATGATAAAACTTCCTTCACCGTTAGTCTTGATGTATCCGACTCTAATCGTGCTGATTGGCCCCTGCCAAGGTATGGGCGATAAACTTAAAGCAGCGGATGTGGCGATTGCCGAAAGAATCTCGGGAGAATTGACGCCGTCCACCGATAACAGAGTTATGATGATTTGAATCTCTTTTCTATAATTAGGCGGAAACAAAGGCCTAATGGATCTGTCTATAACTCTGGCTTTGAGAATGGCATCATCCGAGGGTCTGCCTTCGCGCTTTACCCAGCGCGATCCTTTGATCCTGCCGCCGGCATACAATTTTTCTACATACTCAACCTGAAGCGGTAAATAATCAATATCTTCGCGCTTATTACCGGATGTTACAGTCACCAATACGCAAGTTTCACCTAATTGTGCGTAGACCGACCTGGTAGCCTGATTTGCAAGTTTTCCCGTCTGCAGGGTTAGCTTATGTCCATCAATCTCAATGGAGTCTTCAATAATATTCATAAAATATTTAAGTTATACGAATCTTCTGATAGTATGCGAATGTGACTAATAAACTAATCAAGTTGAAACTCCCTGGTCTTACGATCAGGGAGTCTTTAACTACGCTTCGCCAAGAGTTGAAATCCGCCGAAGCGAAAAACTCCTTCGCTTTGATCACTTATCTAACGATAAGGGTATTTCGCGAAGGTGGAATAAAGATTCACATCATTCGTATTATAATCGGTTATTTCTTTAATCCGAGTTTATTTATTAACTTATTATACCTCATCTCATCCAACTTTTTTAGGTAATTTAGAATTCTTCTTCTTTTGGCTATAACTTTCAGAAGCCCGTGTCGAGAATGATTGTCTTTTTTATTTGAATCTAAATGCGATGTCAATTTAATTATTTTATGACTGAGAAGTGCCGCTTGAACTTCTGGAGATCCGGTATCACCCTTTTTTTGTGCGAATTCCTCGATAATTTTTTGTTTGTCATCGGGTAGCATTGTCGATTGGACTTTTTTACCTGCTTTTTTCGCAGTTGTTTTAGCCGTCTTCTTTGTGACTTTCTTAACCATAGTATAAAATTATAATCTAGAACTCAATTTCTTTCAACTGCAGAAATTATGACCAGATCAAGACGCAGAATCAGACTCGATTATTTCATTATCTTTTTTTTGCTGATAATTTTGATGTTAATCGTTTTATTCGTGCAGCCGGACAACTGGTATATAAAAATATTATTTATAATCTCACTGTCTTTATTATTCTTGCTTCTTGCAAAACTCTTTTTATCAAAAAAAATATCCCTGCTCATTTCTCTTTTTTTGCTTTCGTTGCTCTTACTCCTTGCTTATAGACTCACCGAGCCTATCAACTTCGTACTGCTGATAAGCCTTTTTATGGGAATCATCTCTCTCGTCAGATAAAAAATTTGGCAAGATCAGATAACGACAAATATCTGGTAAAATATTAGCCATGAGTAAGAGGTATTTCTATATTACAACTACCGCCCCTTATGTCAATGCCGATCCCCACATCGGCTTTGCCTTGGAATTAGTTCAGGCTGATGCCATCGCCCGATTTAAAAAACTTCAGGGTTTTACAGTAGCCTTTGGTTTTGGCACCGATGAACACGGACTTAAGATATATCGCCAAGCCCAAGAAGAAAATAAATTACCCCAAGATTACTGTGACGAACACGTGGGTAAATTCAAATCATTGGCTAAAGCCTTAAACTTAAGTACGACTCACTTCATCAGAACCACCGACCAAAAACATGTTGAAGCGGCCCAAGAATTTTGGAAAAGGTGTTTTCAAAATAATGATATTTATAAAAAAAACTACAAGGTTAAATACTGTGTCGGCTGCGAACTGGAAAAAACCGACTCCGAGTTGGAAAATAATAAATGTCCGATCCACCCCAATTTGGCTATCGAAGATTATGAAGAAGAAAACTATTTTTTTAGATTTTCTAAGTATCAGAATAGGCTTCTTCAACTTTATAATAATCGACCTGACTTTGTCATCCCGAGCAACAGACTTAAAGAAATTGAGTCATTTGTTAAAAAAGGCCTGCATGACTTCAGTATCTCCCGGCTTAAAAGCAAGATGCCTTGGGGCGTTCCGGTTCCCGGGGATAACGACCACGTCATGTATGTCTGGTTTGACGCGCTTGTCTTTTATATCTCTACCCTCGGCTGGCCTGATAGTCTTTTGGATTTTGAAAAGTTTTGGCCTGTAATTCATGTCGCAGGCAAAGATAATTTGAGACAGCAGACAGCTATCTGGCAGGCGATGCTTATTTCTGCGGGCCTACCCGGCAGCAGACAGATTTTTATCCACGGGTTTATAACTTCCGACGGTAAAAAAATGAGCAAAAGTCTGGGCAATGTCATTGACCCGTTTGAATTAGTCGAACAATATGGAGTAGACGCAGTCAGATACTATCTCCTTAAAGAAATACCTGCGGCAGACGATGGCGGTTTTTCCCATTCCAGGATGAAAGAAATATATAATGCCGATTTGGCAAATGGAATAGGCAATCTAGTTTCCCGCGTCATAAAGTTAGGAGAAGATCACAATGTAACTATATCAGACCAACCGGAAGATTCAATCGAATTGCCCGAATCTTTAAATAAAGGAGGTTTTTTTGACCACTTAGAAAAATATGAGTTTAATATGGCATTGGAGGAGATATGGAAAGACTTCAGAAATCTCGACACGGAAATCAATAGCGATAAACCTTGGGAAATGGATAAATCACAGGTTGCGGTACGGCTAAAATATTACTTAAAAGAAATAAGGAAAAGAGTAAAATTCCTCAAGCCATTTCTTCCTAATACATCAGATACTATCATGAAAATGACTCAAGGAAAAATCAAAAAAATCCCGCCGCTTTTTCCGCGATTATAATAGTCATTCCGGCTTGCTTGTCCCTCGTAGCTCTTTGAGCGTAGTGGGAACTGGAATCGTTGTTATGATAAAAATAAAGAAACGAATAAACAATTTACAAAAAAAAGTTACCTCCAAAATCAAAAAATCCAGGCACAATAAAAAAATCTACTCGTTTTTAGCTTACGGTTCAATCTTGTCAGGCGTAATATTTATTTATTTCTATATCTTCTTCCAATTGCCCACTCCTGCCAGTCTCAAAGATTATAAATCCATCCCTCTCTCCACTCATATACTTGACCGCAATGGTAGATTGCTTTTTGAAATTTTTAAAGACCAAAAAAGAACTGCAGTAAAAGTCAAAGACCTGCCCGAATATGTCAAACAAGCTACAATTGCCGTAGAGGACAAAGACTTCTATAAACACGGGGGTGTCTCTTTTTTTGGCGGAATCCTTCGGGCAATCAAGGATACCGTCCTAAAAAGAAGACTGCAGGGCGGATCTACCATTACCCAGCAATTGGTCAAAAGTGCGCTTTTGACTCCGGAGCGAACAGTAAGGAGAAAACTGAGAGAGATTGTCTTAGCTTATTGGACGGAAGCGATATTCAGTAAGGATGAAATTTTGGAGCTTTATCTCAATCAAGTTCCTTATGGAGGATCAGCTTATGGAGTTGAAGAAGCGGCCCAGAATTATTTTGGCAAAAAAGCCAAAGACCTAAAACTTGAAGAGGCAGCCTTCCTCGCCGGACTTCCCCAAGCTCCTTCCTTATATTCTCCTTATACTAATCCCGACCGGGCTCAAAAAAGAAGAAGTGAAGTATTAAAAGCCATGCTGGAAGAAAAATATATAGAGCAAAAACAGTACGACACCTTCTCCCGGCAAAAACTCAATATCAAACCCATAAAAAGAAAAATCAAAGCCCCTCATTTTACTTTCTATGTCAAATCACAGTTGGAAGAACTATACGGTATAAAACAAGTCGAGGAGGGAGGTCTGCGTGTCACAACCTCACTTGATCTTGACTTCCAGGAAGAAGCAGAAAAAATTCTGCGCGAGGAACTCGAGGAAATCAAAAATTTAAGAGTCTCAAATGGCGCGGCGCTTGTCACCAGGCCTCCAACCGGCGAAATTTTGGCTATGGTCGGATCAGTTGACTATTTTGCTACGCCCTCCGGCGCCTTTAATGTCACGACTGCCCTTAGACAACCCGGGTCGGCCATAAAACCTGTAAATTACGCTATAGGTATTGAACAAAAAATAGTTACTCCTGCTACTGTCTTTTTGGATATACCTACATGTTTTTTTGCCGCCGGACAACCGACCAAATATTGCCCCCGCAATTATGACGGGGTCTTTCACGGCCCGACTCAGCTTCGCTTTGCCCTTGGCAACTCTTACAATATCCCTGCGGTCAAAATGCTTGCTATAAATGGAGTGGAGAACTTCATCGCCTCCTCCTCTGCCTTTACCATGACGACCTTCAAAGATCCGAAAAAATACGGGTTGTCGCTGACTTTGGGCGGTGGCGAGGTCAGGATGACCGAGATGGCTCAAGCCTTCTCCTCCTTTGCCAACCGCGGAATTCCCAAAAAACTCATTGCCATTATTGAAGTCAAGGACAAACAGGGAAAAATTCTTTATCAGTATAAAGACCCCAATTTTGTCAAAGATCTGAATAAGGAATTAAAAAGCCCCAATTTTTTTGCCATTCAAGGCAATCCTGCAATAAGTTCCGAGACTGCTTTTATCATCTCCCATATTCTTTTGGATAATAACGCCAGATCGGCCGCCTTTGGCGCATCTTCGTATCTTAATATCCGCAATCATGCCGTCTCGGTCAAGACCGGTACCACCAACGATAAAAAAGATAATTGGACCATCGGCTATACTCCTAACTTCCTAACCGCAGTCTGGGTCGGCAACAACGACAATACCCCCATGCATCCATACCTTACGTCAGGCGTCACAGGAGCAGCCCCGATCTGGAATCGGATCATGACAAACGTCCTGGCAAATCAAACTGACCTTTGGCCGGTTAGACCACAGGATGTAGTCGGAAAACAGGTCTGCTGGGAGACTGGAGTCGCAATGACTAAAAAAGAAGACGGGTCAGAAAGTTGTCAATCGCGCTTTGAATACTTTATTAAAGGAACGGAGAATCTCGCAGACCAAATCACGGCCGAAAAAACCCATGTTCCCGTCAGCCGTGATACCGGCAAGATGACTACTGTCGAAGACCCGGCTCACGAAATGCAGGAAAAGACTATATTCAAAGACGCTTTCTCCTCGGTTTGTCTCGACTGTACACCCGATTATCCCGTCCCTAACCAATCGCCCACCCCAACTCCTTAGTTAAAAAATGTTTTAATAATCTAGTTAGTTTTAATTCTTATTAAAGTTTGATATACCCGTCTTCGTTGATTTTGCAAATTGTCAACTAAAGTCATCTTATCAAATCATCTTAGAGGGGGTATATACTGATTGCGATTTCAATTAATAGAAGTATAATATAGCTAAATATGATTAAGCGTGTTTTATCGGGAATTCGAGCAACCGGCAGGCTGCATCTTGGGAATTATTTGGGCGCGGTTAAGGGAATGCTGGAACTGCAGAATGATCCCGGATACGAAACCCTCTTTATGGTAGCCGATATTCATACTATTACTACTCCGTTCAATATAGATGAATTAAGAAAAAACAGAAGGGAAGTAATCACTGATTATCTTGCGGCCGGATTAAATCCAGAAAAAAGTATTATTTTCCTGCAATCTGAAGTAAGCGAGCATATAGAATTGGCATTCTATTTTTCTTCTGTTACAACCATTGCCCGTATGCAACATTTACCAACTTATAAAGATAAAGTTAAACAACACCCCGGTCATAATACTATGGCGCTTCTCAATTACCCTGTCCTTATGGCAGCAGATATCTTAATTTATAAAGCAAGTTTGGTACCCGTCGGCATAGATCAGGAACCGCATTTGGAAGTAACCCGTGAAATTGCCAGAAAAATGAATCAACAATACGGTACGGATTTTCCCGAACCGGTACGATTTGCCACCAAAGGCGAATATATCCCCTCGCTTAAAGGTGAGGGAAAAATGAGTAAATCTGTTGAAGGAAGCTATATTAATATGACTGACGATTTAGACACTATTAAAATTAAACTTTCAAAAGTACCTACTGATTCGGGTAAAGAAGGTGGGCCAATTCCGAAAATTGGAGGCGTGAGAAGTTTGTATGAACTATACAAACTTTTTGCTCCTGAAAAATTTGACGAAGATTTTACTAAACCCTACGAATCAGGCCTAATTAGATATCAATCGTTAAAAAATCATCTTGCGGAAATAACATACAAGGAATTAAAACCCATTCAGGAAAAGAGGAAAAAATTAGAAACAGATATAGCTTTTGTTGATAATGTCATAAAAGAAGGCGCCGAAAAAGCCCGCACAATCGCTTCCAAAACCGTCAACGAAGTCCGCCAGAAAATGGGTCTTTTATAGCTTTTTTATAGCGTCCCAGCCATCCAATATTAACCTGCCAGGTTCATATTGGACTATGGCAACAATCTGAATATTAATGAAAATCAAGTAGATTTTTTAATTTCCTTGTTGAATTTCTTACGTTTTCCGAATCAAACAAAAAAGTATTCCATCCGATTTTTTTGGCTCCCTCGATAAAATTTTCCTGGTCATCGACAAAAAATATTTCTTCCGGTTTTAAGTTTACTTTTTTCGTTGCTAATTCATAGATTTCCTTTTCCGGTTTTCTTAAGCCTGTTTCATAAGAAGTTATAATTGACGAATAGGCAACATCGGGAATTAAATTTTTTTCTCGTAAAAGCGGCGTCATTCCTTTATATAAATTGGTCAGCAATCCAATCTTATATTTACTGATAAATTTTTTTACAATTGCATGAGTCGTTTTTATTGGCCTATAGTCTTCAATCCAGCTTTTTAAAAAATCAAAATCCGCACCTTCTTTTATCTTCAGCTTTTTTCTTACTAAATGCCAGAATTCTTGGGGATGGATTTTACCTCTAGTTACTGAGTCCTCATTATTCAGCCAAACATCCATAAACTCTGAATGTGGAATGTTAAATTTGCTTGTTGCGCCTTTAAAAGCATCTTTATAATCAATTAAAACCCCACCGACATCAAAATAGATAAATTTTATTTCAGCCATGCAGGCAGTATAACAATTTTATGCTAAAATATCCCCGATGGCTACTCCGCTGGCTGACCAGCTCAGACCGAAAAATCTGGAAGAATTTGTCGGACAGGAACACCTGGTGGGAAAACACGGCCCGATCAGAAAAATGCTTGAGAATAAAATGGTTACCTCGATGATTTTGTGGGGCCCTCCCGGTTGCGGCAAAACTTCGCTTGCTAAATTGATCGCTCGCTATGTCAACTCGGACTACATTGCTTTTTCCGCCGTCACCAGCGGAGTCGCCGAGGTCAGAAAAATCGTGGCACGGGCAAAAGAGCGTAGAAACGCGATGCTTCGCGTCTCTACCATATTATTTGTCGACGAGATACATCGCTTTAACAAAGCGCAACAGGATGCATTTTTACCTCATGTTGAGGACGGAACGATTGTTTTAATCGGCGCAACCACCGAGAATCCCGGCTTTGAAATCAATGCCCCCCTCATCTCCCGCAGTCAAGTCTATGTTTTTTACTCTCTAACGGATAATGAACTGGAAAAAATTGCCGAGCGGGTAATAAAACTTTATCCTAAATGCAAATGGCAACCGGTCGCAATAAAACACTTGATTGCGATGTCCAACGGCGATGCCAGAACCCTGATCAATGCGATAGAATTAGCCGCTTCCATCAGCAAAAATATCTCTCTCAAAATAGCCGAAGAAGCGATCCAAAGAAAAGCAATTTTTTATGACAAAAAAGGCGACTGGCATTACGATACCATTTCTGCTTTTATAAAAAGCATGCGGGGAAGCGACCCCGATGCGACTTTGCATTATCTGGCCCGCATGATCAAAGCCGGCGAAGATCCTGTCTTTATCGCCAGACGCATGCTCATTTTCGCCTCGGAAGACATCGGTAATGCCCAACCCACAGCTTTGGTTCTTGCTACCTCCTGCATGCAGGCAGTCCACATGATCGGCATACCTGAGTCTTCCCTGATTTTAGCGCAGACAGCATCCTATCTTGCCACGGCAAAAAAATCTATTGCTTCAACTATAGGAATTTCCCGAGCTTTATCAGATATCGATGAGAAAAACTTGGATCTGATTCCCTTGCATTTAAGAAACCCCGTCAATAAAGTGATGAAATCTTTTGGTTATGGCAAAAACCATACCCGTTATCCGTGGTTGCGGGAAAAACAAACCGGAAAGAAAATAATTCAAGAATATCTGCCAAAAAACCTAAGAGGGACAAAATACTACATTCCGGACTGGAAATAAGTTCTCAATAATTTGACTTCCACGAAAATCTTGGTATAATAACAAATTACGATGAAATTAGAAGTCAACCAATCCAGTTTATACCATTATCATGGCCTTCCTGGGGAGGTTGGTATTTTTTTGGCAAAAAATTTGCCTTAAAAAAATAACTTAGGTTATCAAATACTGACCTCCCGCAAGGGAGGTTTTTTTATTGGCTAAATTTGAAATTGCTAACTATGAGCGAACGACAAAAAAAATTAAAATTAGAACCCGGCATAGATGTTGAGGCTCGAAGCGGTTTTACAAAAACCGTAACTTTGTTGTCTCGACAATTTTATCAATCTGTTCTTGTGGATAATCCAAATACTTATGCTGTTATCGGAGATTCTCTTCGCCTGAGCTTGCCATTTTTGAACGCTGTGACAAACGGAGACATAGCTTCTGCCAAAAGATCAGAAAGATCAGATCAGAACATCATTAAAACTGGAGTTGAGATTCTCCCGTTCGAGCAAGTTTTAGCCGGAAAAGAATGCCTAGATAGGTTCATCGACATTGCCAGTGCGGATATCCCGTTTAAAACAACCCGAAGACTTAAACCTTACCTGCCTGTTGAATTGCCGGACACGCGCGAAGGACTTTTTGTATTGAGGGAAATTGCTAAGGAAGTAAAAAAACGGCTCGGTTCGAGTTCAACTGTTCCCGGCTTATCCGATAACCTAAAGACATTGGAACAAGCACTTGGTGTACTGGAGAAGGATTTGATTGACTCTGCATTAAAGGATTTCAATATTAGTTCAATGATTTTCCAGACGGCACATTCCATAGCACGTGCAGACTTAGCCGTTGCAGTACAAAAAGATGATGTGGAATTTCTGGATGGACTAAGAATCGAGGTTGCCCAAAAAAAAATAGCAGCGCTTAGGAATATTAAGTCTCCAGAGATTATTGGCGGCGAAGAAAGGGAATTCTCCCAACTGGATAAAGAACTTAATAGAATTATCCTTGAAGAAAACTTAACCGAGAGACGTTCTGAGGGAAGGGAAAACCTGAATCAAATCATAGGTCAAAGAAAAACTGAGGCTCTGAAGGCGATTGTCAGACGAAGAGGACTAAGAAGAGTGGCAACGCTTATGTTATCGGACAAGGAACTTCTGGAAATGTCAGCAAAAATTAGCGGATTATCACAAGAGAAGATTTTGGAAATGGAGGATGAAGAAGGAAGAAAAAAAAGAGTAAGGATAGCCGGTCAACTTGTTGATACGCCAAAAAGAAAATTGTTTAAACTCGGCTTTTCAGTATTTCCTGACTTTGAAAAAATATTTGCTGAAGAAAGGCAGAAATTAGATCAAATTCTACAGTTAGATGACCCTCTTCTTTTTTGTGCTCAACTGAATTCAGGAGAATTTGAACAAATAAAAAAAATCCTTCCCAATATTTTTAGAAGGGAGATAACCGCAGATAATAAAGCGCTTTTTACTTTGGCAAAAGATGTACTGCAAAAAAGATTGGCTGAAGAAACCACTGATACTGAACTTGTTGAGCGCTTGGCTAACAAGCTTTTTGAGCCACTTCTAGATAAGATCAGCCAACAAACGGTTGATCAGGCTGTTTCATTTCTCAAAATTGATCAGCAGGCTTTAATCAATAACCCCCTTTTACTGTTTACCCTGTCGGAGAAAATCTTGTTTGAAGCTCAACAAAATATTGACGGATGCCTGTCTGAGCTAATCAGTTCTGCCGAACAGAAATTCCGACAAGCCAACCAAATGCCAGCTGAGGTAGTTACTAAACTTAACATTGCATTTCGGCAAGTACCTGGTAGTTTGAATAAAGCCTTGGAACAATCTATTCTATTGCGCGAACGAAAAAGATTAGGCCCAACTGCTTCCAGGGATGACATCTCCTCAACTGACGGACCCTTTCATTTTTTTCCAGAATATAGAACTCTTTACCCTAAGGTAATTTTACAAGCACTGACCAACTTATATTTTGAGTACAACCAATCTTTTGATCAACTGGTCGCGGCAAATAAAGAGTGGGATACAGATTATCAATTTTGTCTTACTGGTCCTGACGGGTTCCCGAATAATTACTTTGTCCAAGTCGACATGGTTGGTTTGCCTGATCGCTATTTACTGGAAGCCGAAAAACTTGGCGTGCGACAAGTTCAGGACGATCTAAGAAGGAGAATTTTTGAGATTGAAAATTCTGTTGCGATGTACCAACTATTGATGAAAATTTCTTCACGTGATGGATTGCAGTCAAATTTTGATTTGCAGTTCCGCGAAAGTCTTGACGAAATTAGAAGACTCTTTGGCAAACCGATTGCATTGCTCGCAGTAACCGATGCCAAATATGAATTGATGAAGGGATCGGAGTTTGGTAGGTTGGTAGGCGAGTCTTTAACTGATTCGGAAGTGACCGAGATGAGTGGTTTTGATAAGTTTTTTTCTCCAGCTGAGTTTACGGAATATTTGCAAAAAAACGGAGATCTGTGTGATTATTTGTTATACGTTCGGTCGTCAGAACCTGTTGCCAAGCTTAGAAATCCACATCTGGTAATTGGTCAACCTTTGCTGACTAACTCCAAGCTTCGACGGATAATAAAAGCGAACACAATTACATTGAATATCGATCGACCTGACTGGGATATCGGTTCCCCAAGACGAATCAATGATACAAAGGCTTATCTCACTTCAATGGGTATGGCATTCCCGATATTTTCTTTAAAAGATTTAAAATCTCCCGATTTAGGCGTATTTTTACAATCTCAAGGATTGAACGAAGTTAAAATCGCTTCAGGTCAAATTACTCTTAGAGCCAAACCTATGCAATCTAGTTACGGCTGTTATGGACATTTAATAGGAAAATTAACTGACAAAGGATTTAAACAGAAACTTTTAACAAATTTACGGAAAAGGGGACCTTATGTCATACAACCCGAGATTGCTAATGCTACTATAGTAAATGAGTCCGACGGAAATGTATACGTTTTTATTGACAGAAATTTTTTTTCCCTTGTTAACGGGAACCCCAGATTTCTCGGCGGTGAGCGGACATTGATGCTGGCAGATTCAAACGAAGCTGTAAGGGGCAGGATTCACGGAAATGAATCTACTATAACTGCAGAGGTATTCTAATTATGCTAAATAAAATTCTGTCTCTTAGCAAAAGATTAATTTCGATTAAATCAACGCCTGACAACCGTCAAGCTTTAGAAAGATGCCTGAAAATTGCAATATCTAAGGTAAAGGGTTATACGATTGAACCATTCGAATCTAATAGATTCAAAAGTATTCTGGTTTATTCTGCCAAAAAAAGACCAAAAAAATTCAAGGTTATACTTAATGGGCATTTGGATATAATCCCAGGAAAGGAATATCAATATAATCCTAAGGTAATAAGAAATAGATTATACGGAGTTGGTTCTATGGACATGAAGGCTAATATCTCCTGCCTAATATATGTTTTTAACGAAGCAGCAAAAAAAGTAAATTATCCGCTTGGTTTGCAGCTGGTAACTGACGAAGAGACAGGTGGATTCAACGGTACAAAATTCCAAATAGAAAAAGGGGTTAAAGCAGATTTTGTTATAGCCGGCGAGTCAACCAATTTAAATATCGTGAATAAAGCCAAAGGAATTTTGTGGTTAAAGATTTTTACACAAGGTAAAACTGCTCATAGCGCTTATCCATGGAAAGGGAAAAATGCGATCTGGAAAATGCAAAAATTTCTTACTCTTTTGGAGGAGGAATATCCAGTCCCCGATCAAGAAGATTGGATAACGACAATAAACTTAAGCAGAATCAATACCAATAATCATACATTTAATAAAATTCCCGACGATTGTGAAATCTGGCTTGATATTCGCTATATTCCAAAAAACTCAGATATTATAGTCAGAAATATAAAAAAATTATTACCAAAAGGTTTTAAAATGAAAATTATTGAAAAAGAACCGGCTCTATCAGTAAACGAAAATAATCAATTTATCCAAATACTCAGAAAAACAACTCAAAGAATAACTAAAAAACAAGCAATTTTATATGGAGCACAAGGATCTTCCGATGTAAGACATTACGCAAAAATAAATTGCCCGGGCATTGAATTTGGGCCGGTTGGAGGCGGCATCGGAAGCGATAAGGAATGGATAGAGATTCCCAGTCTTATAAACTATGTAAAGATTCTCCAGGATTTTTTGCTGACTGTTAAGGATTAAATGCCTCTTGTCCTTCTTCCCCAACTAATTTCCGTTTATTTTATTTCATTTTTTTTATAGAAATTATTTAGTATAATTTTCAAATGATGATTCCCGTTCAAAAGATTAAGAAAGTTAAGACAGAAAAAGCCAAAAAGGTCAAAACGTTCGATATTAAAACCAGGAATGAAAACGGTTTCCTGCTTGAAATGTTCAAAGGTAATAACGGCAAAAAAACCGAGGTCTACTTAAGCTGCGCTAAGCCCGGCGCCTTCAAAGGTTATCATCTTCACAAACTCAGAGCAGCAAGATACGTCTGCCTCAAAGGAAAAATGAAAATCATTCTTTATATCAACGGTAAAAAAGAGGAACATATATTGACTCCCGAAAATCAAATCAGGTTATACATTCCCGCAAATATTCCCACTGCGCTGGTAAACTTTGGGAACGAAGACGGATGGCTGGTCAATTACCCCGATCCTCCCTACGATCCTGATCTTAAAGACGAGCAGGTAGACTTCACTCAAGAAGAGCTGGACAGCGGCGAGTATTTAAGAAAACTTTGATTATACTTCTATTGATTGAGATTGCAATCAGTATATACCCCTCTAAGTTGATTTAATAAGATATTTTTAGTTGAAAATTTGCAAAATCAACTAAGACGGGTATATCTGTATCAGCGGCAGGACTCGAATCCCGTTAGACGGGACTATATCCTGCGACTAAGGTGGCTGGGGAGAGAATCGAACTCTCGACCTAACGCTTATGAAACGTGTGCTCTGCCGCTGAGCTACCCAGCCTACCTAAGCTACGCTGACTACATGCTATAATTATAGCAAATGAAAAAACCTGATCTTTCGATAATAATTGTCTCCTATAACAGCAAAAAAATCACCCAGGACTGCCTTAGCTCAATTTATAAATCGTTAGAAAAATCAAAACTGATGGTTGAGATTATTGTGGTAGATAATAATTCTCAAGACGGAAGCGCAGATATGCTGCAAAAAGCTCAAAGTTCAAAGTCCAAAGTTCAAAACCAAAATTTAAAACTAAAATCTATTTTCAATAAAGAAAATACCGGTTTCGGCAGAGCCAATAATCAAGGGGTAAAAGCGGCCAAATCGGATTATATCCTACTGCTTAATTCGGATATAGTAGTTCTTGAAGATGCAATTAACAAAATATATAAATTTTATAAACAAAATGAGCGGGAGATCAATTTTTTAGGAGCAAAACTTTTGAACAATGATATGGGTTTACAACCATCAGTCGCTCCATTTTATTCACTTCCGGTTGTCTTTGCAGCGCTTTTCTTGCGCGGTGACTATTGGGGATTAACCAGAAGTTCACCAAATGAAGTAAAAAAAGTTGATTGGGTTTCCGGCGCCTGTATTCTTACTAAAAAACTCTGCTTCAATAAAATCAAGGGGTTTGACGAAAAAGTTTTCATGTATATGGATGAGGTTGATTTGCTTTATCGGGCCAGACAAAAAAACATGACTACCTATTTTTACCCGGAGGCTAGATTTATCCATTTAGGCAGCGCTTCTAGCGGAGGGAGATCATTTCCGATTATCCAGGTATTTAGCGGCCTCACTTACTTTTACAAAAAGCATCATTCTAAATTCGAGAGATTTTTGCTGATAATTATATTAAAATTAAAGGCAACGATTGGACTAATCTTAGGCTATTTATTTAATAATAGCTATCTGAAGGATACCTATGGCAAAGCTTATCAAATGGCTAAATTGGATTGATGATAATCTGGTCAAGATTTTGGCTGTCGTCTTCATCTTTTTCATTCCGCTCTATCCCAAATTCCCCCTGAAATTTATCGACTATACTTATATTGCAATTCGCCTTGAAGATATCTACGTAGCGCTTTTAGCTTTTGTTTTTTTTATTCAAATAATAAGAAGAAAGATTAAGCTGAATAAAAAATTCTTATTTTTAATCCTTGCTTTTTGGGCTGCCACTATGCTCTCTTTTCTCTGGGGAGCATATGTGCAAAAAACGGTTATTTATAAACACTTAGGATTTCTCCATGCTCTAAGACGGATCGAATACTCGCTAATTTTTTTTGTAATCACTTCGACTATAAAATCAAGGAAAGATTTTCTTTTTTATCTCGGTTGCAGTCTGGCCGCTTTATTTTTAGTCAGTGTTTACGGCATAGGCCAAAAATTTTTAGGCTGGCCGGCTGTGCAGACTATGAATCCCGCCTTCGCCAGAGGCGAGATCCTTTTCCTCACTCCTGAAGCCAGAGTATCCTCCACCTTTGCCGGCCATTATGATTTGGCGGCTTATCTGGTACTTTTTCTTCCGATTGTTTTGGGAGTTTATCTGTGGAAGAGAAATCTGATCTATTTCCTTTTCTTTGTTTTAGATCTTTTGACCCTCACTTTAACCGCATCAAGAAGTTCCTCTCTGGCTTATTTAATATCTGTTGCTTCTTTTTTGATCCTTATTAAAAAGGTCAGGCTTTTACTGGTGGTTATAATCGTCTCTGTCGGGCTAAGTTTTTTAAACAATAGTCTTGCTTCTCGCTGGGCGCAGGCTCTTCGCGTCAAACAAATCTATATTAATGAAGAAACCGGTCAGGTTGTTATTCCGCAAAGAATCACTACCAAAGAATTACCCGCCGGTACGCTTTTTGTCGAACTCAAAAAAAAGCCTACAGAAAAAAAAACAGCACAAACAGAACGAATGTTGAGGGATAAAATAATAGAAGATCTGCAGGATGAAGCAAAAAAATCAGGCAAAAAAATATCTTCAGAAGAAGCGGAACAGATGGCAGCTGCAATTTCAGCTGATTTAAAACCCCTAAGCACAGTCGTTTCCGATATTTCTTTTGCCACCCGCATCCAAGTTGAGTGGCCGAGGGCTATCAAAGCCTTTCTTAAAAATCCCGTCCTTGGTTCCGGTCCGTCAAGCATCAGCGAAGCAACCGACGGTGATTACTTCCGCTGGCTGGGAGAGTTAGGTCTTTTGGGAACATCGCTCTTTTTATATTTTTTATTTACCGTGGCTAAATTAATCTGGACAAAAATCAAAGCGCTGGCCCAATCAGAAAAATTTGTCTACATAGGTTATATTTTTGGTTTGTTCGGGCTGTTAATTAATGCAACTTACATCGATGTATTTGAAGCGTCAAAAGTCGCCTATACTTTTTGGTCGATGACCGGAATTTTTGTCGGTTCGCTTACGCTTAACCATAAAAAATAAATGAAAATTAAGAAAATTTTTCGCCTTGAAGTTTATTTGTTGCTTATAATACTTGCTCTCGCTTTGGCCACCCGCCTGTATAAAGTCGATTCGCCCTTGGCTGATCTGCATTCCTGGCGGCAGGCCGATACAGCGGCGGTTGCGCGCAACTTTGCTCGCGACGGCATAGACTTGCTTCATCCGCGGTATGATGATCTGTCAGGTCGGGAAGCGGGAATCGAAAATCCAGAGGGTTATCGCATGGTCGAATTCCCGATCTATAATGCTATTACCGCTCTCCTTTATAAATCTCTGCCCGTATTTCCTATCGAAATATATGCCAGATTGACTTCTATTTTCTTTTCTTTGCTGACTATTGCGGTTTTGTATTACCTTCTGCTTCGTGAGGAGGGATTGTTAACTGCTGCGGTTGGGGGCTTCGTATATGCCGTTTTTCCTTTCTTTGTCTTTTTCTCCCGGGTTGTCCTGCCTGAAACTACGGCACTCGGGTTGACTTTTGTCTCTATTTATTTCCTGTATTTATATACGCAAAAAAATATCTCTCCCGCTAAAACAATTATTTACATTATCGTTTCCCTTCTTTTCTTTGTAGCCGCAATTCTGGTAAAGCCGACTGTGGTATTCTATGCTGTGGTTTTAATCTACTTATTTATAAAAAGATCGGGTTTAGGATTTCTTAAATCCGCTTCTTTTTATCTCTATTTCATTTTAAGCGTCATCCCCTTTATTCTTTGGCGGTTATATATCAAAAATTTTCCTGCGGGTATTCCGGTAAGCGATTGGTTATTCACCAGCGTTAACACTTATGAAGGATTAAGGACAATCTTTTTGCGGCCCGCTTTTTTCCGCTGGATTTTTTATGAGAGATTGAACAACCTGATTTTGGGAGGATACCTTTCGATCTTTTTTCTCATGGGGATCTTAAGAAAGAACGGTAAATTCTTTTTTCCCGTTTTTTTGATTTCGATGCTCAGTTACCTTTTCATCTTTGAGGGAGGCAATGTCCAACACGAATACTATCAAACGATTATTTTGCCTTCGATTGCTATATTTATCGGTCTGGGCGTAAACTTTTTGCTTTCGTTAAAGCATAAATTAATTTCTTTCCCCCTGACGGTAGTTACCGTTGCTCTGATCTTTATCTCTTCTTTTTTCTTTTCTTATTATCAAGTCAGGTCTTTTTATTCGGTCCCCCAGGATCTTGTTACAATCGCAAAAATAATCAAAACTATCACCGAACCTGACGCCAAAATTATCACCGACCGTACCGGAGATACTACTCTGCTGTATTTGGCTGATAGAAAGGGATGGCCTGCTTATGCCGGCAATTTAGATTATCTAAAGCAGCAAAATTACCGGTATGTGGTTACCGCCAACCAGGATCTGATCAAAGATCTCAAGACCAATTGGCGCTATAGCGTGATTTTTCAGAATGACCAGTTCACTATTTTTAAAATATGAGGATTCTCATGTTGACTCCCTATCTGCCCTACCCCCCTGCCTCTGGAGGTCAAATAAGATCTCTTAATCTGCTTAAATATCTTAGTCGTAAAAATAAAATCACCCTAATTGCTTTGTATAAGAATCAAAAGGAGAAGTCATATGCCAAATTTCTTGAGACCTACTGCGAAAAAATATATCTCTGTAAACGGGCTGAAAAACCCTGGCAAATTAAAAATATATTAAAATCCGTATTTACTCCCTTACCCTTTCTTATTGTCAGAAATTTCTCTCCCGAAGCTAAAAAAACTGTAGAAAATTTATTACGAACTGACTTTTTTGACGTCATCCACGCTGAGACTTTTTATATCATGCCCCATATTCCGCAGACCGAGATTCCGATTTTTCTGCTTGAACAAACGATTGAATACAAAGTCTATCAGCATTTTGTCAACTCTCTCCCTCCCCTTTTTCGCTACTTCTTTTATTTTGATATTCTGAAATTAAAATTCTGGGAAAGGCATTATTGGAAAAAGGCTTTTTCGGTCGGCACGGTATCGGAGACCGACAGAAAACTCATCAACAAACTCGAGTCTGAAATCAATCCGGTTGTTATCCCTAATGGAGCTGGCGATCAGCTGATTGCCTATAAGTTGAGTAAAAAGAATTTGTATAAGCCGACAGTCTTATTTGTAGGTAATTTTGCCTGGCTGCAGAATATTGAAGCCGCCAATTACCTCTATCATAAAATTTATCCCAAACTATTAGCAATAAAACCGGCCATTAATGTTCTCATCGCCGGTCAACGAGCAATGGAAAAATTGTCTTTCTCATCGGGAAAAAACCTCCATATAGTCGACATAAAAAACGACGACGTCAATCAGGTCAAAAAAATCTACGAAAGTTCCACTATTTTTATCGCGCCCATATTCGGTCCGGGCGGCACAAGACTTAAGATACTGGCCGCCATGGCTACAGGACTCCCGGTTGTCTCAACCAAAATCGGTATCACCGGTCTCTTGGTCAGAGACAGATATAGCGTGCTGATTGCAGACTCGCCGGCAGTTTTTGCCAGAAAAATACAGGATTTGTTAGCCGATAAAAAATTGTTTGAAAAACTGCAAAATAACGCTTACAGGCTGGTTAACGAGGTGTATAACTGGAAAAAAATTGCCCAGAAATTGGAAGTTGTTTATGAGGGGATAAAACAGCATGAACATCGGCATTGATATATCGCAAATTGTTTATGAGGGAACCGGTGTCTCCCGATTTACCAGGGGTTTAACCAATGCTATTCTTAATTTGGACAAAAAAAACCGGTGGACTTTTCTTTTTTCTTCATTAAGAAGAAAATTAGACTCGGAAATAGAATCCGAAATTAGCAAAAAAGGGCACGAATTGATAAAATGGAAAATTCCGCTTACGCTTCTTGCCTACCTTTGTTACGATTGGCGTTTAATTAGCAAATATCTAATAACTCATTTCGCATATCTGGATAAACTTGATTATTTTGTCACTTCCGATTGGGTGGAACTTCCGCTTAAAGTAAAAAAAACGACCGTTGTCCATGATCTTGTGTTTCTCCGCCATCCCGAAACCGTCAGCCCTGAAATCAAGACAGTGCAAACAAAACGGCTTGAGTTGGTAAAGCGGGAATCGCAGATCATTTTTGCAGACTCTAACGCTACCAAAGCAGACTTATCTGACTATTTATCAATAGACAAAAACAGAATATTTGTTAATTATCCCGGAGTAGATGTCCGACAACCAACCAGCGATCAAATTAATTTGACGATAAAAAAATATGATCTAAAAAAACCTTTTATCCTGACCGTCGGCAAGTTAGAACCGCGAAAAAACCTTCATAGACTAATTGCAGCTACCAAACAATTGAATAATGAAGCTATCGATCTAGTCATAGTCGGGCCAAAAGGTTGGGGAAAAAATAATTTAAAAACTGAATATTCAAATATTAAATTCCTGGGCATGGTAGATGACAATGATCTTTATTGCCTCTACTCTTCCTGTCTCTTGTTTATCTACCCGTCCCTTTGGGAAGGATTTGGTTTTCCTGTTGTTGAAGCCATGGGTTTGGGTGCGGCTGTAGCAACCTCAAATACCTCTTCGCTCAAAGAAATTGTCGGTGACGCAGCTTTGCTTTTTAACCCGCAAAATACGACTGAAATCAGTCAGTCTCTGAATACTTTGCTAACGGACAGTAAATTAAGAGCATCTTTGGCCAAAAAAGGCAAAAAAAGAAGCACTGACTATAGTTGGAAGAATTATTTTAACAAATTCATTAAAATATTAACTAATAAGTAATAACTATTAGCTCCCAGCTGTTTATTATGATTATTGCAGTAGACGGGAATGAAGCCAATGTCAAAGAAAAAGTTGGAGTGTCTGTTTACACTTTCAAACTGCTTCAGTATTTTCACAAAAAAGCGGATAAAAATTTAAGGTTTTTAGTTTTTCTTAAGTACAACCCGGCAAGCGATTTGCCTCTGGAAACTGACTTTTATAAATATTCTGTAATTCGTGGAGATTTTCTTTGGTCACAAACATTCCTTCCGCTTGATTTATATAAAAGAAAGGCTCTTGGACAAAAAATCGATATATTTTTCTCACCTGCCCACTATATCCCCCGTCTTACTCCAATTCCTACAATCGTGACCATTCACGACCTATCTTTTTTCTATTATCCTCAGGAGTTTCTTAAAAAAGATTTATTTAAACTCAAAAATTGGACAAGACGCGCGGTTGAAAAAGCCAAAAAAATCATCGCGGTTTCTAATACGACCAAAAAGGATATCGTTAGGTTTTATGACGTTGAGGAAGAAAAAATTGAGGTAATTCTTAATGGATATGAAAAAAAAATCAAAAATCAAAAATCAAAAATCAAAAGTATCGATAAAAAATATATCTTATTTGTTGGAACTCTTCAACCGCGTAAAAACCTCGATACTTTAATCGATGCGTTTACGCTCTTTCGACAAAATAACCCGGAATTCAAGTTAATAATTGCCGGAAAAAAAGGCTGGCTGTATGATTACATTTTTAAGAAAGTTGAAGGTTTAAAGCTAAAAAAAGACGTTATTTTCAAAGGATTTGTATCCGATCAAGAGCTGACAGTTCTATACCAAAATGCTTTTTGCTTTGTTCTACCGTCACTCTATGAAGGATTCGGCATACCGGTTCTGGAGGCTATGAGCTTTGGATGTCCGGTAATATCCTCATTCGCCTCGAGTCTGCCGGAAGTTGGGGGTGAAGCCTGCCTGTATTTTGATCCTAAAGATCCTCTTGAACTTAAAGAAAAATTAACCCTCTTGGCCGAAAATCGTAAATTAAGAAGTGATTTGATAAAAAAGGGAGGTCAAAGAATACGTCTTTTTTCCTGGCAAAAATGTGCCAAATCGACACTTGATTTATTGTCAAACCAAGCTAATTCCGATCTGACAGGTTAAAACTTTAGCTTATATCCTATCTTACTCCGATTTGCAGCTTTCTCGGAGCGCGAAAAAGCGGAATTAGATTGGGTATATACTTAATAATATCAAATCCGCTTGATTGAATGTCATGCCGAATTTATTTCAGCATCTGATTTAAAATAGCAGATCCTGAAACCCATTCGACAAGCTCAGGGCGTACTAGTTCAGGATGACAACAGAGTATTCAACAGAATTTGATATAACTCTGTAGCAATCCTTAAGTTATTGAAGTATAACAATGATTTAAATTCCCATGAAAATTCAAAAAATTGAAGAAAATTTTAACAAAAATGTCTTCAATCAAACAGCGACACATCCATTGCAATCTTGGGATTGGGGAGTGGCAAGAAAAAAGACGGGAATAGAAGTTTTAAGAATAGGTGAATTCAAAAGCGTAGAGACGCATAGCAATGCGTCTCTACAAAATATTTATCAGATCACCCTGCACAAAATCCCCTTTTCGAACTATAAAATCGGTTATCTTCCCCGCTCGGTTTTTCCTTCGATAAAAGTTTTGAAGTTCTTATATAACTACGGCAAAAAAAATAACCTAATCTTTATCAAGATAGAACCCTATGTGTTCAAATCCGAAATTCGAAATTCGAAATTCGAAGTAAATTCAAAATTTAAAATAATAAGTTCAAAGCATCCATTATTCCCAAATTGGACACAAATAATTGATCTAACAAAATCCGAAGAACAGCTTCTGAATAACATGCATCCAAAGACCAGATACAACATCCGTCTGGCCACAAAAAAAGGGGTTACGGTTAAAGAAATGTCGAATAATGAAGGCTTTACATTATTCCAAAAGTTATATTTTGAAACAACCAGAAGGCAAAGATATTTTGGTCATAATTATATCTACCATAAAACTGTCTGGGAAAATTTGAAAAATAAAATTTCCCATATCTTGATTGCTTATTATCAGAATATTCCCTTAGCCGCATATCAGCTTTTCTTCTTTAAAAATACTTTGTACTATGTATACGGTGGAACTTCGGATCAGTATCGCAATCTTATGGCTTCCAATCTGCTGATGTGGGAGTCGATAAGGCTTGGGAAAAAACTCGGAGCAAAAAAAATCGATCTATGGGGTTCACTACCGCCTGGCTATGATTCTGATCATCCCTGGGCTGGATTTACCAGATTTAAAGAGGGGTATGGAGGAAAATTTGTTGAATTGGTTGGGAGTTACGATTTAATAATTAATCCGCTACTGTATAAATTTTATGATCTGGCTTTAAGTTTAAGAAATTTCTATCTCAGACTGCACTAATTCGGCTTCTGTAGCTGGGCGAAGATTTTCTTGGATTCAACTTGAAATCCTTGGTGATTTTTGGGAAAAACTATAGCCTGTTTTAGAACATCATCCATATGATCGACGAATTTGAAATTGAGTTTCTTTAAGACCTGGGCCGGTATGTCCACCAGGTCTTTTTTATTTTCTCTAGGCATAATCACGGTATTAATGTCGGCGCGATGAGCAGCGATCACTTTTTCCTTTACTCCGCCAATTTCAAGCACTCTGCCTCTTAAAGTGATCTCTCCTGTCATTGCAACATCCCTTCTTACGGGAATTTTAGTCAAGGCAGACACCATTGCTGTAGTGATTGCAATTCCTGCGGAAGGTCCGTCTTTGGGCACCGCACCTTCAGGAACGTGAACATGAATATCGATTTTGGAGAAAAATTCCTTCGGCTGCTTAAAGACAAACCAGCGAGACCTGATATATGACAAAGCTGCTTGACACGACTCTTTCATTACTTCTCCCAGATGACCGGTAAGCGTCAACCCTCCTTTACCGGGCATGACGGCTACCTCGATAAATAATATGTCTCCTCCTGCCTGTGTCCAGGCAAGACCCGTTGATATCCCCACGGTGTCTTTCTCCTCAATTATCTGGGATGAATACTTATAAGGTCCAAGATACTTGGAAATGTCAGACACCCCGACCACTTTAACTTTGGTCTTGTTTTCCACAATCTCTCTGCCTACCTTTCTAAAGATTGCAGCAATTTGCCGCTCCAATTCCCTTACTCCCGCCTCGCGTGTGTAGCGTCTGATAACTGTTCTCAGGGTATGATCTGTTATTTTAACTTCGTCTGGATTTAGGCTGTGCGCTTCCAGTTGCTTTTTGATCAGGTGGCTTTTGGCAATATTATATTTCTCATCCTCCGTATATCCGGGAAAATGAATTACTTCCAATCGGTCAAGCAACGCATCTGGAATAGTATCTAAAATATTGGCGGTAGTTATGAAAAAAACATCTGACAAATCAAACTGGACCTCCAAATAGTGATCCGAAAATGAATGGTTTTGTTCCGGATCCAAAGTCTCAAGAAGCGCTGCTGAAGGATCTCCTCTATAATCTCGTCCTACTTTGTCGATCTCGTCAAGCATAAATACGGGATTTTTGGTTCCGGCCTGTTTTATCCCCTGGATTATCCTTCCGGGCATCGAGCCGACATAGGTTCTTCTGTGTCCCCTTATTTCTGCCTCATCCCGGATTCCGCCAAGCGAAATCTTGACAAATTTTCTCCCCAATGAACGGGCGATCGACCTGCCAAGCGAAGTCTTACCCACTCCGGGTGGTCCGACAAAACAAAGAATCGTGGGCTGGTTCTCTTTCTTCGTACTATTTTCTTTTAACTCTCGTCTCTTTCTCAATTCCAAAATAGCCAAATATTCCAATATCCTCTCCTTTATTTTTTTAAGTCCGTAGTGGTCCTCATTTAGTATCTTCTCCGCGACCTTAATGTCTACGTTATTGGATGATGCGACCGACCAAGGTAGTTCTACCAACCAATCAATATAAGTACGGATATAAGATGCTTCCGGATTAAACTGTGACATCTGAGACAGTCTTTTCAATTCCTTTAGGGTTTTTTCTTCGACTTGTTGTGGCATTTTAGCTTTTCTGATCTTTTCTCTATATTCAGCAACGTCTCGGTCTTCACCCTTGCTTCCCAATTCCTCCTCGATTGTCTTCATCTTTTCCCGTAAGAAGTTTTCCCTCATGCCTTGTTCGAATTTTTGTTGAGTTTTTGAAGATATATTTTTTTCAATTTCGAGTACTTTTATTTCCCGATTGATATATTCAATTTCCTGCTTTAACCTTGATTTAAGATTAATCTCCTCTAGAAGTTTTTGTCTCTCGAGAGTTTTAAGATCCAAAACTACTGCTATTTGATAGGAGAAATCCTGAGGGTTTGAAATATTCAGAATATTCATGAGAAATACCAAATCCACGGTTTTTCCCAGATTGATAGCTCGCTTGATTTGGGTAACCAGATGCCTTGCCATCGCCTGGACCTCTTCATCTTCCTCTATTTTGTCTTGCAGCTTCTCTACTCTTGCCTCCAAGTATGGTGAATCTTTAGTAAACTCAATTGTCTTCACCTTTTCTCTTCCTTTCACCATGGCATTAATTTCGCCTCTCTCTCCTGAAGCCGTCTTTTCTATGCTGGCCAACACCCCTACCTGAAAAAGGTCTTCTTTATTGGGGTCGTCTACTGAAGAATTTTTCTGCATGATCAAAACCACCTTATTGCCTTTTCTCGTCCCCTCTTCAATTCCGGCCAAACTTTTGGGCCGGCCAAAAACCAGTACGTTTTCTGTTCCGGGAAAAACAATAGCGTCTCTTACCGCAACTACCGGATAAATTGATTGATCCGAAGTCTTAGCCAATAGTGTCATGTTAATTAGCAGTTTAGCAGAATAATTGCTAATTGTCAACTTATCATTTGAAGTCGCCAATCAGCTTATCGTACTCAGTATATCTCTTTTTTTCCAGCAGCGTTCCTGCTGATAATTGAGGAAGACTCGCGGTGTAAGTCGGACGTTGAATTTGGTACAAAATACCCAACGGAAATTTATCTTGTAAGGTCATTTCCGCTGCTCTTTTAACTGCCTCGTTGAAATCTTCCTTATTATATTGTTGCTCAAGTTTATAGCTGTGCTTGAGGTAATACTGATAAGTATTGATTTTGTTAAAAGTCACGCAAGGCTGAAGCACGTTTACCAGTGAAAAGCCCTGATGATTGATTCCGGCCTTGATCATCTCAATTACATGATTGACATTGCCGGCAAAGGACTGCGCTACAAAACTTGCTCCTTGCGTCAACGCCAGGGTTAGGGGATTAATCGGCGTGTCGATTATCCCTGAGGGAGTAGACTTGGATTTAAAACCTTTTTGAGCGGTTGGCGCCACCTGTCCCGTAGTCAAACCATAGACGCCGTTATCGTGAACTACGACCGTGATATCGTGATTGCCCCGGCAGGCATGCATAAAATGATTGCCGCCCTCGCCGTAGCAGTCGCCATCCCCTACTATTGCAACCACCGGCATCTGATGATTGGCTATTTTTGCTCCAATGGCATTTGGCAGCGCCCTGCCGTGCAATGAATGTATAGCGTAAGCATTCAAAAAATCATTCATATTGCCCGAGCAGCCGATACCAAATACCACCATGATACGGGAGGGATCATATCCAAGCTGTGAAAACGCTGTCTTTATAGCTATCCCTATCCCCCAGTCTCCACAACCCGGACACCAGGAAGGGGTATAACCGCTAAAGTCTTGTATTGTTGACATCAAATTATGAAATATAAAACACCTAACATGAAACATCAGAAAACTATTTTTCAAATGTTACGTGTTATGTGTTATTTATTATATGATCAGCAATTTCTTCCGGCCAAAAAGGCCTCCCGTCATATTTCAATATTTTTTCCTTAATTTCAATACCCGTCTGCATCATCAATAACTGGCCGAATTGACCCTGTGAATTATTCTCAACCAGAATATAACGTTTTTTATCTTTAAATAAAGGTTCCACCTTCTCCCTGGCTAAAGGATAAATATGATTGAAATGGATAAAAGCAGTCTTTCTTGCCTTTGCATTAAGAACCTTTTGCGCTTCAAGTATCGACCCCATTGTGCTTCCCCAACCGACAAAGACAGAATCACTCTCCTCCAAATTACCGTAGACGCTGGGAGCTTCAAAATGCGTCTTTAAATAAGTTTGATTTTTTCTATTTCTTTTATCTACCTGGTTTTTCCGTGATTCTGCCAATTCGGTCGTATGACCGTCTTCAATATGCTCATAAGAGTTGGCTTGATAGAATTGTCCTTTCACTCCCGGTATTAATCTTGGGGAAATTCCGTCTTCAGTTATCTGGTATCTTAAGTATTTGTTGGAAGTTGATAATTGGGAATTGGATAATTCAGAGATGGTTTCTCCACGATCTATCTTATATTCGTTAATCAAGGAAGTTAAAAATTGTTGTTTGATTGATTTGTGCGATTCTGACAAGTACATATCTGACATGACAATTACCGGAGTCTGATAGATATCGGCCAGATTGAATGCTTTTACGGTCAGTTTAACCATTTCCCGGATGTCGCCCGGAGCAAGGACAATTTTAGGAAATTCACCGTGGCCGGAAAAGCAGGCAAATAGTAAATCGCCTTGCTCGGTCCAGGTAGGCATGCCTGTAGCCGGCCCTGCCCGTTGAGCCAAAAAGATAACAATCGGCATCTCTGCTATTCCGGCAAAAGAGATTGACTCCACCATCAAAGCAAATCCGCCGCCCGATGTCCCAACGGCCGACCTTGCCCCCATAAAAGACGACCCTAAAGCGGTATTGATTACAGATATTTCATCTTCAGCGTGGCGAACTACAATTCCCGCCTTGTCCTGCCAGGACGCCATAGTTGTCAGTACGGAAGAGGACGGGGTCATTGGATAAGCGCAGTACATCCTGCAATCGGCTATTATCGAAGCCAGCGAAAAAGCGTCATTACCGGTCATTACAAAAGTTTCGTCTCCCGCTTTTTTTGGCATTAGCGGCTTGATGTTTGCTTTGAAATTCTTAACTATAAAATCAAAGCCCAAAGCGGCAAATTGCCTGTTAAAATCAACTACTTCTTGCCCCTTGTGTATAAACTGTCTTTCAATAATTTCATTTAGAATCCCGAGGTCTGACCCTAAGACCGCCAAAGTTGCCCCCATCGCAATCGTATTCTTCATCACCGGTTGCCCCTTTAGATCAGACAGTATTTTTTTGAATGGTACGGATATTTTTTGACGCTTATTTTCACTGATGCTAAATTCTTCCGGATCATAGAGAACAAAAGCATTCCCGGACAACCTGTGTTTATGATTTTTATACGTGTCCTCGTTGAGACAAACCAAAAAATCAATATCCTGTTTAAGCGCATGCACCTCTTCATCTGAAACTACCACTTCCAGGGCATTATGCCCTCCGCGGATAAGAGAAGGATACTCAATATAGTCAAAAGTGAAATATCCAAGACGATTGGCTATTTTGGAAAATACCAGTCCCGAAGTCAGAATTCCAAATCCTGCTTCGCCGCCGATCTTCCAAGTAAATTTCATAGCTTATTGAGGAAAAATCTTATTGCCATTTTGATCTTCAATTATGATCGCAGCAACCGGACATCCCTTTGCAGCGTCAATGATTACATTATCGCTGTCCTGATCGGCTGAAGCAAGGATTATTGCCTTTGCTTCAGAATCCAGGACAAAAGTTTTGGGCGCTATAGCTACGCAGGTTGCTGCTCCGATGCAAAGATCGCGATCCACATGCATCTTGAGGTTACGTATCGTAACCGGACCGGATGGATTATTAGGATCTTTTAGTTGTTGATCATCCATATAATTACAAAACTCTAAATTCTAAACCCCTAAAACCTAAACAATTTCAAAAATCAAATATTCAAAATCTCAATTCTTGTTTTTAAAATTTGAATTTAGAATTTTGGGTTTATTTAGAGTTTAGAAATTAAGATTTTGAATTTATTAAATTATGTAATGCCTCAAGCGGCAATAGTGCGCATTTGATTCTGCTTGGCCCTAAATTTATTCCCAACATTTTAATCATAAATTCTTTGTCGAGTTTTTGCAAATCCTCATTTGCCTTATTTTTGACATAATCGGTGAGCATCGACGCTGAAGCAATTGAAATAGCACACCCTTGTCCTCTAAATTTTATTTCCTCCAGTTTCTTTTTAGTAAATACCGCCTCCATCTCAATTCGATCACCGCAGGACGGATTGAATAAAACGGTTTTTTTATTTGCTTTACTTATGGAACCGTAATTATGAGGGTTTTTATAATGTTCTAAAACTATTTCACTGTAAATATTCATACTCTATTTAGACTTATTGCGTAATAAGAAATTTTAATCATTCCTTACGTCATTCTGGTAAGCCCCGCCTGTGGCGGGGCGCATCCAGAATCGTTGTTAATCAATTTGTAGATTCTGGACAAGCCAGAGTGACAAATTGATTGCTAATTACGCAATGACTCTTTTATTCTATCTATCCGCTACATCCACTATGTAGCGTAGTTGTATACCCGTCTTACTCCGATTTGCAGCTCTCTCGGAGCGAAAAAGCGAAATTAGACAGGTAGATACTGGGTTACTCGGTTGCAAACCTTAAGTTATCACACTATCTTTAACCCAGTATCGTTTGCGCCTTCTTTAGTCCGGTTATAAGTTTAGCAACGTCTTCAATCGTGTTATACAAATAAAAACTCGCTCGAACAGATGAATTGACACCTAGCCTGTCATGAAGCGGCATGGTACAGTGGTTGCCGGCTCTAACGCAGATATTCACTTCGTCTAGAATCTGGGCAATGTCGTGAGAGTGATACTTGCCGAATGTAAAAGCTATTATTCCACCCTTTTGAGCCGCAAGGTTTGGTCCCAAGATGTTGATCTGGCCGCTAAAATGTCTGTTTAGCTCGTTAAGCGCGTGTTGCGTAATTTGAGCTTCGTGTTGACTAATCTTCTCCATCCCTATATTTTGCAGATATTCAACCGCCGTCTTTAGGGCTATTACTCCTGCAATATGGGGAGTTCCCGCTTCAAATTTATGCGGAGGATATTTAAATACTGTTCTATCGAGATAAACTTCTTCAATCATCTCACCACCGAAGTTAAATGGAAACATGTCGGCTAGTAATTCATACCTGCCCCACAAGACCCCAACGCCGGTCGGGCCCAACATCTTATGAGAAGAAAAAGCAAGAAAATCACAACCAAGATCCTGTACGTCAATTTTCATATGGGGCGCAGCTTGGGCAGCGTCAATAACCGCAATTACTTCAGGATTAATTTTTTTTGCAGCCTTTATTATTGCTTTAATTGGGTTAATCGTTCCTAAAACGTTGGAAACGTATGTAAGTGCAAGTATTTTCGTTTTTTTGGTGATTATTTTATCCAAGTTGTTTAACGTCATTCCGGATTGGTTACCTCCCGAAGCTCTGGCGATGCGGTGTCCGGAATCGCGGTCAACTACGGCTCCGGTCGCGTTTCGCCTGCCGGAATGACGATTTTCAAGATCTAAATATCCCTCATCGGATACATCCATCACTTTAAGTATTGCACCGTTCTCCAAGGTTAGCTGTTGCCAGGGGACAAAATTCGAGTGGTGTTCCATGATTGTCGTAACTAATTCATCTCCTTGGGAAATAATTTTTCTCCCCAAAGAATAAGCCACAAGATTCAGAGACTCCGTCGTATTTCGCGTAAACACTATCTCGTTGGAACTTCCCGCGCTTATGAATACCTGGACAATTTTCCGTGTCTCCTCATATTCTTCCGTGGCTTTTTCAGAAATTTTGTAAATTCCCCTAAAGACATTGGCCGAATATTTTTCGTAATACTCTCTTTCTTTTTCAATTACCGGCCTTGGCTTTAAAGACGTAGCCGTCGAATCAAGGTAGACCAGATCGGGATCGTTATTAAAAATCGGGAAGTCCTTTTTAATCAATTTTATATCCATAGCTTTTTATTCTGTCGGGAATTTCGCGGGTAAATCCGCCGATAAGCAGCCCTTGAGCTGAATTATAATCTAAATGACGGGTCTGAAGATAATAAATCTGCTCTTCGTTAAGCCTGCCCGTAGTTGATCCGTGGGTGCAAAACACATCATTAGCCAATATCTCCAGAAAAGGTCGCGAGTCAACAAAACACTTGTCCGACATGATCAAGTTTTGATTTTTTTGATAAGCGTGAGTTTTCTGTGCTTGTTTCTCTATCCGAATCAGTCCCTGGTAAATAAATTTCGCCTCATCATAAAATACTCCCTTGATCAGCAAATTAGAAGTTGACTCGGGAGCTGAATGCTTTTGAATGGTCTCAACCTCAAATTTATCTTTTCCTTTTCCGATAAATAGACCGAAGATATCCAAATCGATACCCGCAGCTTTTAATTCGAATTCAAATTTTCCCGATAAATTCTTGAAATAAACAATATACTTTCCTGGTTTATTGAATATGTATCTGTCTTTTTTTTCTCGGTTGAGATTTACAAATTTAGCCATTTTCAACTATTTTCAACGATTTTTAACTATCTTTAACCAACCGACCCTGACATCTCCAAATTAATTAATCTGTTAAGCTCTATCGAATACTCCAAAGGGATCTCTTTGGTCACCGGTTCAATAAAACCGTTCACCAGCAATCCCTCGGCGTCAGATTTAGAAATTCCTTTTGAAGTCAGATAAAAAAGCTTTTCCTCGCCCAACTTTTCCACAGTAGCTTCATGTTGAACTGAAATATCGTTTTCTTTGATTTTCATATAGGGATAAGTGTCTGATCTTGACTCTTCATCCAGAATCAATGCGTCGCAGCTGACAAAAACCGAAGATTTTTTGGCTCCCGGCATCACTTGGACCAGACCGCGGTAAGAAGTTCTTCCTCCGGCTTTGGAAATTGACTTGGAGATAATTCTTGAGGAAGTATTGGGGGCAAAATGCAGCATCTTAGCCCCGGCATCCTGATGCTGTCCTTTGCCCGCATAGGCAATAGACAAAACCTCACCTCTTGATCCTTTACCATACAGGTAGACGCTTGGATACTTCATGGTCGCTCGGCTACCCAGGTTACAGTCAACCCACTCCATCACAGCCGACTCATCGGTACGGGCTCTTTTGGTCACCAGATTATAGACATTGTTGCTCCAATTCTGCACTGTGGTGTAGCGGACTCTGGCGTTTTTGTGCACAAAAATCTCAACCACGGCCGCATGCAGGGAATCAGTCGTATAGATAGGAGCTGTGCAGCCTTCGACATAGTGAACAAAGCTGCCTTCTTCTACGATAATTAAAGTTCTTTCAAATTGACCAAATCGCTCCGCATTGATTCTGAAATAAGCCTGAAGCGGTAATCCCACTTTCACGCCTTTTGGCACGTAGACAAATGATCCCCCTGACCAGACTGCGGAATTTAAAGCGGCAAATTTATTGTCATGGGGAGGGATTAATTTACCAAAGTATTTTTTCACAATTTCGGGATAAAGACGCAAACCAGTATCCATATCGCAAAAAATTACCCCGAGTTTTTTTAACTCTTTATTAAAACTCTCATACACTACTTCCGATTCATACTGGGCAGATACGCCTGCCAGGAATTTTTTTTCCGCCTCTGGCACTCCGATCCGGTCATAAGTTTCTTTGATTTCCTTAGGCAGTTTTCTCCAGGAGTTAACTTGTTTTTCAGTTGGTTTAATATAGTAGTAGAGATTGTCAAAATCAATCCGGGTTAGATCTGCTCCCCAGTCCGGCATTTGCTTCTGTTTAAAAATATCGTATGATTTTAGCCTGAATTTTGTCATCCAGTTTGGTTCTTTTTTAATTTGCGAAATATTACGAACAGTCTCTTCACTTAACCCCTTTTTGGCTCGAAAAGTGTACCTTGAAGGCATAGAAAAACCGTACTTATACTCAAAATCCAATGCTGATCGAGTTATATCTTGCATGTGTATAAAAAATTCGGGTATCGGAATCCGAAACAAATTCTAATTTTTTAAAACCATATTTCAAAACATCAATCCTCCCCTGTCTCGCCTCTTTTCCAAGGAGGGGAAAAAACAACTTCAGTCTCCCCTCCTTATTTAAGGAGGGGATTAGAGGGGAGGCGTTTGGGAAATTTGAATTTTGCTGTTGTTTCGAACTTCGGATTTAGGTTTTCGGATTTATTTTCTCATATCCGTATTTTTCTATCTCTTCCGCCAGTTTAGCTCCTCCCGACTTGACCAACCTCCCATCCATTATCACCAGCACTTTATCCGGTTTAATGTAATGTAAAATACGGTTGTAGTGCGTGATGATCAAATAAGTTTTACCGCTCTTAGTCTCGTCCAGAAATTGGGAAATTTTTTTTAAGGCATCGATGTCAACGCCTGTATCGATCTCATCAAAAATTAACAGCTTCGGGTTAAGAATAGCCGCCTGTAACATCTCAAGTTTTTTCTTCTCGCCGCCTGACGAACCTTCATTCAAAGACCTGTTCAACAATTCTTCTTTTATGCCTAATTTTTTTGCTGTCTTGTCTATCCTTTTTTTAAGAGCTAACGGGTCTTTCTGCTTGGTCAAAGCCAAGCGAAGCAGTTGAAAAACATTGACGCCCGATAACGCAAGCGGGCTCTGAAATGACAAAAATATTCCCAGTTTCGCCCTCTTGTCGGGACTTAATCCGCCAATGTCTCTTGCTTCAAATTTCAAACTTCCGCCATCGATTTTATACGTCGGGTGTCCCGCTAAGACAAAAGCCAGCGTCGACTTTCCCGACCCGTTTGGACCCATCAAAGCATAAACCTTACCTTTCTTGAATTTAAAATTAAAGTCTTTAAGAATCGTTTTACTCCCGACCTTGACTGTTAAATTTTTTACCGATAGCACTTTTTAATTATACCCCAATCCTTTGACCTCTGAAAGCGAAAAGCGAGGAATCCTGTCTAAAGTCTGGGGATTGCTAAAAATTCTTCTTCTTGCTTTATAATATGCGGCTACGCCAATCATCGCCGCATTATCTCCGGTTAAGTATTTAAAAGGTGGAAAATAAATTTGACCTTTATTTATTCTCATCATATTTCTTAACGATTTACGAAGATAGAGATTTGCTATGACTCCTCCTCCGACTACCAACCTGTTGATCCCTGTCTGTTGTATAGCTTTTTTGGTTTTAAATATTAAAGTATCAAATACCGCCTGTTGAAAAGAGCTTGCCAACTCTCTAATATTTTTAACCGCTCCTTTATCTCCTCCCGGAAATGAAAAGGAAATCGGGGGGGGTTTATTGTTTTTTAAGAAATAATAAAACGCTGTTTTTAATCCCGAAAAAGAAAAGTCCAGATTATCGGCTTTCATCATCGGTCGGGGAAATTCGTAAATGTCTCGATTGTCTACTTCTTTGGCCAGTCTTTCAATCGCCGGACCCCCGGGGTATCCCAGACCCAATAACTTTGCCGCCTTGTCCAGCGCCTCACCCGCAGCATCGTCTCTGGTCTCGCCGATTACTTGATATTTAATCTGGTCCTGAAATATCACGATTTCGGTATGTCCTCCCGAAACAATTAGCGCTAAATAAGGAAATTCGAAACTTCTTTTCGGATTGCCTTTACTGTTTTGGGCAAAACTGGAGTAGATATGGCCCTCAAGATGATTTACCGCGATGAGTTTTTTCTGGTATTTTGCTGCCAGTTCTTTGGCTTTTTTTATTCCTACCTCCAAAGCCACGGCCAACCCAGGTCCCTGTGTAACTGCAATATAATCTATATTTTTCATTTTATTTTCAAATTTTTTTTGGGAATTTGCTATTTGAGATTTGTGATTTGACTGAAAATTGTCCCTCGACTCCGCTCGGGACCCTGAGCTTATCGAAGGGGAAGTTGAAAATTGAGAATTGATAAGAGTTTTTTCAATTACTTTGTCAATCCTTTCCTCATGGGCTCTTTTGGCTAAACTGGGGTAAATTCCTCCCCACTTTTTATGTAGATTAATCTGGGAATAAATTACATTCGACAAAACTTTTCTTCCTTCGGTTATCGCTGCCGCGGTCTCATCCGCCGAAGTCTCAATGGCTAAAATTAGCATAATAAAAATTTTTGATTTCCGGGTTAATTTTGAACGATGATCTCTCTCTCCTTTTCACTTTTATAATCCATCCTAATATAAATTGCCTTTCCCCGCCTTTTAAGCAAATCGATAATCTCCCCCGCTTTCTCTCCCCACTCAATACACAGAATGTTGCCGGGCTTTAAATATTTCTCCAGACCCAGGTGCTTAAATTCTTCTCGGTCCTCGATGTTATATAGATCAACATGCACGAACGCTTTGATTAATCGATTAATCAAAGCGTATTCATAATAAATAACAAAAGAGGGGGAAATTATATTATTTATGCCTAGAATTTCAGCCAACCCCTTGACAAAAACAGTTTTTCCCACTCCCAGATCCCCTTGGAGGATAAAAATTAAGGGTTTTTCGTCAACTTTTTTTGCAAATTTGCCATAGAGATATCGGGCAATTTTTTTTGTTTGTGAGGGGGATTCCGAGAAATACTTTTGCGATTCGGAAAAAACAATATCTCCTTTTCTGACAATCTTAATTCTGGGACGTGTCAGATCCATGACCGTCGACGGTTTAATCCGCGGCAGCTTTCCCTTATCTATTATCAAATCTATCAACTGTTTTTTCTTTTCCGGCAACTGATTCAATAGCGATTTAATTGAGTAATGGGGAGATTTTCCCGCTAGGTTTGCCGAGGTGGCGGTAATCGGCCTGCCAAATTTATTGGTTAAATTGAGTAAAAATTGGTAGTCCGGTAATCTAACCCCCAATGTTCCTCTTTCTGACTCGAGCAGTCTAGAAACTTGATGTTTTGAATCAAGGATAATGGTAAAAGGCCCGGGCAGTAATTCCTGCAAAACTTTTTTTTGTTTTTCATTAACATGCACTTGGTCTTGTAACATTAAAAAATCCGGGATAAATACGGCAATTGCTTTACCTGTTGGCCGATTCTTAAATTCAATCAGTTTTTTTACCGCTTTTTCATCCGTGGCATCTGCCAGCAATCCATAAACGGTGTCAGACGGTGAAACAACGATTCCCCCCTTAGCCAAAGCTTGTATTATCACGTCAATTATCAGCTTTTCCTTTTCATTTTTATATTTTATTATTCTCATCTTGGCTACTATTTTAGCAATAATTTGCTAAAATTATCTAATGGCCAATTCAAAAAGCTTCAAAAAAAACCCAAACTCCCTTAAAAAAATGGCAGAATTTAAGTTCAGGTTGGATCTTAAGACGCTTTTTATCATCATTTTCGTCGGATTTTTTTCATTTTACCTGCTTAGATCTATCTCCAGCGAGATCAAGCAAGCTTTACCTGAAAAATCAATCACCGCCGTTGTCAAAGAAATCAAAAATAAAAAAGTAGAGAAACTGGAAATAATCGATAATAAAATCATCGTCTATTATAAAAATGACAAGCTCGCGCTTACCTATAAAGAACAGGGTGAAAGCTTTCTTACAACTCTGCGTGACGAGAATATAGACCTCTCTTCCATAGATATAGTTATCAAAGACACTCAGGGATCGGCCGGTATCGTCAATTTCTTAAGCAATGTCATACCTACGATTCTGATGGTGGCCTTTTTTATTTTTCTTTTTCGTCAAGCCAAGGGAGCTCAGGAATCAGTCTTTTCTTTCGGACAATCTCGGGCCAAGCGATTCAACAAAGACCTTCCCAAAGTCACTTTTAAAAATGTGGCCGGAATTGATGAAGCAAAAAAAGAGATGGAGGAAGTTGTCGATTTCTTAAAACACCCGGAAAAATATAAAAAATTAGGAGCTCGCACCC